>Ga0116229_10002288_pt1 | contig 30886 bp, 16 predicted proteins | sample S1TSphgellanicum_3_FD_87313 | JGI IMG/M metagenome (GOLD analysis project Ga0116229, IMG submission 87313) | Host-associated microbial communities from peat moss isolated from Minnesota, USA - S1T2_Fc - Sphagnum magellanicum MG | ecosystem: Host-associated > Plants > Peat moss > Unclassified...
AAGTTCTAGGGGAGAAGAAGGTTGGGTTGGAACTTGGTTGGTGGGTGGGTGGGTGGGTGGGTGAAAATAGTATTTATTGGAGTGTGAGGTTTGATCATGCTGCTGTAACTCGGGTGAAGGAAAGGGCTACTACTTGCTTGTTGTTATAGAGCGATCAGAAAGGGTAAGGTTTCGGTTAAGCTGCAGTGGGTTGTGGGAGGGAGGAATAATATTGTTGTTGTTGTTGTTGTTGTTGTTGTTTTTGGTGGTGGTGGTGGTGTGTAAGCATTAACTTTTATTAAAAAAAGTTGTGGAAGGTTCAGAGGAAGCGAGTGCCTGGAGGGACAGACAGAGTGACGACACATTCAGGCTTTTGTGTTTTTCTGTTTTTGGGTCCCAACCGCCTCGCCAACAACACTAGCAGTTTGGTACCAGCTTTCACAACAGTGAGAAATATTGGTGGACGGAAAACAAGGGTGAAATCAGCAGAGACGAGACTAGAACTGCAGGAGCTGGATTATGCCGCGCACTAGTTAGTCGCTGCCAAGCTGATCTCCAGTCTCGAGGTCGAGCCGGACGTGGAAGACTGTTTTGTGGGTGGACTCTTTTGTCTGTTCAGTGTCCTGGCCCACTCTATGCAACCCATCATCTGCATTGTTGCCTGCAGGATTGCACCTTTCTTCTTCCTCTTCCCTTCGAACAAACTGTGTCTCTATACGACGACCCCGGGGTGGGTGGACTTTCTCCTCTGAAGCAGTGGTGATCACGAGGCTGAGATATTCAGTCGTTCGGAGAACTTTGAAGGCGGATGATGAAGGTACGACGTGACTGAAGTTCAGGTTGTTGTTGCAGGAGAATTCATCGCATCGCCCAGCAGGCAGCTGCAATGCTTGAGATGAGGTGAATTCAGAAAGAAACCAAGTATCGAGCAGCAATCTGTAAGTTTGATCGTCGACTGAGGAATACATACTCCAGAGTCTCCTCCTCCTCCTGGTGCAAGGGGAAAGGCCTGCACGGTCCGACGAGGAAGCTTTGGTAATGGTGTTGAGCTTCTTCTTCTTCTTCTTCACAAGTTTTTGAACCTCAACAACAACAACAAGAGGGGCTGGCCAGCAATGCTCTTTTTCACGCTCAGAGCAGTAACTACAGATTTCACATGCCCCGACTTTTGCTATGGATCTGAGCTCTAATGCGACTGACATCCCACCACCAACAGCACCTCTCCATGACTCCTCCACCAAGCTTAAGATGTTGAACAGTAGTGGGAACAACGGTACAACAACAATAACAACAACAACACCAATGGACGATATCCGAGCCTTAGAGATTGCAGCAGTGAACAAGACCTTGAGCTCTCAGGGAAACAACAACAGGAAGGACAAGAAGGGCACCAGGTACAGAGAATGTCAGAAGAATCATGCTGCCAGTTTAGGAAACCATGCTGTAGATGGGTGTGGGGAATTCATGCCTTTGGGGGACGAAGGCTCACCTGATGCTCTCAAATGTGCAGCTTGTGGCTGCCATAGAAACTTCCATAGAAGAGAAGTTGAGGGAGAGATTACATGTGACTGTCACAAGAAGCTGGATCCAAAGAAGAGAGGAGCCTTTGTGCAAGGTGGGCTTGCTCAAGGGACACCAATCTCAGCTGTGGCAAACCCAATGGCTTACCCTTCTGTGGCCCAGTTTCAGGGCAAACCCATAGCTCCCATCATGATGGCAATGAGCGCAGGAGCCACAGATTCTGATGAACATGAAGGTGGTGGCATTGGAGGAAGCTCACCTTCAACCATGAAGAAAAGGTTCAGGACTAAATTCACAACAGAACAGAAGGAAGAGATGTGCAACTTTGCTGAAAAGCTCGGCTGGAAAATGCAAAAGCACGATGAGGCAGCAGTTCAAGAATTTTGTGCGAATGTTGGAGTCAAGCGACATGTCCTCAAGGTTTGGATGCACAACAACAAACACACCATGGCCAAGAAAGACTGAGTACTTCTAGTTCTAATTTTTCTGTGGTGCCAGGCCTAGTCCAGGTTTGGATGCATGTTATATCAAGACAGCACGCACACACCAAGCAGCCAAGAAAATTAGTATTGTTTCCCTCATGTAGAGGAGGTGGGTGTGTGCCAGGGTCCTCAAAAATTTCCATTCCTTTTGATCTCTTTCTCATTTACAGAAATCGTTGCACTTGACCCTGACAAAAAGATTGAATAATTAAAATCAAAATAAGCCAGTCTGCAGTTGCTACCCCTCCTGTTCTCTCTCTTCTTTGATTCTAGAATGCACATTTTACTGATTAGGCTAATTCTGTGTCAGGGATCAGGAACTATTGAAGTTGTGGTTGTTGTGATAGGATAGAAAACAGGAAAGGGAACTTTGGACCTGAGATTAGGTTAGGTAGATTAGTTGAGAGCTGTGAGGAACATGGGTGACATGGTAAAAGACTAGGTTAGCCAGGTTACTTGAGACTTGACAAGTTTGAAGATAGACCGTCTTTGGGACAAGTTGGTGATGTGATTACAAAGGACAAGTCTGACTGAGTTGGTAATTTTAGGTCCCCTTTCAGAGTGAGGTTGATATGCTCATATGACGGATTAGTGATACCATGATCACTGTGAGATTCAAGCTTTTAGTGGAATTGATTTCATGATAGGATTTAGGCTGCTCATGTCTTTCTGTTTATTCATTGCATAGTGTGCACTACCTGTAATGGCAGAAGGACCTCTTTCTGCTTTGGATAGCTGGCACAATTGGCAGCTTACAAAAGACCATCAGCTTTTGATTTTCTGTAAAATATGTTGCTGCCCAATTTATGAGTTCGTCTCCAGATTTAAGGATGTGTAATCTAGCCTAGACTATGAGAAATAATTGAACAGCCGTTGTAGTAACCTTGTCTTTATAGTTAGCCAGTGTATATTGTGCAAATGTTGTTTGTGGAGTCATGATGAGATATCACATAATTGAGGTTTTGCACAAGATACTAGCTTGTAGAATGATTTTCAGCTTTTTGAATGTCTGGAGCTAAACTGTGTGCCTTTCTGTTTTTGTGCTTCTGTTGAGTCATTGAACACTTTGTGGAGCCACATTGAACTGAAGGTCTGATTTTTCAAATCGAGTTGTGGACTGTTTTGGGACCCTTTTTGTATTTCCTTTTGTTTTCGTGTGCTACAAATCTGTAGCAGCCAAGCTTTTGGAGTGTGTTCTCTCAAGACAAACTGGAGGACCTTAGTGTGGAACATAGTTTTTCCCTCCTTGTACATGACCCTTGTAGATGGGTCTCTTAAGTCCAGGAGGTCATTGAGATGTGCTCAAATGGCCTATCTACATAGTGGGATGACAATCTTTCATCCTACAAGTTTATACAAGCTTAAGTTGTAAAGAATTACAATTCCTTATTCTTTTCTCATGTGTTTATCTATCTCCAATTATGGATCTTTTGAACACCTGTTTACAGTGATCATTGTGCTGATGCAAACTCTCATTCTGCATTTTTTTTGAGTCCTGGACATGAAAAATGTTTGCTGGTGATGGTTCCAAACATTGTAATTTCATCTTGCTGGAGCAGGATGTTCTCTCAGCACTCAAAAGTCAATTAGTGTCTTTGTGGAGTTCTGAACTACAGCTGGTCCGGATTCTTTATTAGACCAACAACCACAGACTCCTAGCAGCTGTCTTCTTCTTCATCCAAGAAGTCTGGATTCTTGAGAGCACATAAGTAATTTTATGACCCACTTTGGATGGTAATCCAGTGTCCTTGTGACAGAAACATTTTGTGCTGCTTGTGACTTATGATCACCTGCACTCTAGACTGTAGACCTATGTCTCTTTACAGCATTAATGTTCAAATCTTCCAGCCCGGAACTTGAGTCTGAAATTGGAGGAAAAAAAAATGAAGATTCCTTTATCTTGCACAAGATTTTAACTTTTATCATTTTCCAACACTCAAGTAACTCCGAGAGGCCTGGTTATAACTAACTAATGAATAGAACTCATGAGATCTTGCGTCAATTAACTTGCCCTCTGTGTATAAGTTAACAAAATGGATTCAAATGGACTGCACTGCACTGCACTGGCCGCACTTGACAGATTTTGGGGGAGGTTTTTAATTGAACCCATCTGATCAAAACACAGACAGTTAAGTTAAATTAACGCATGGGACGCCCAACCTGACTACGCACTCTTACAGGCAACTAACTCATCAGAGGTTACCTCCTCTTCTTTAGCCACCACGAAAGAAGGGAATCATTTATGCGGTTGTTTTTAACCCTCTGTTCACACCGTGTTCTGAGAATTTGTTACACAGACCATAGGAAAACTGTGCACTCTGTTTTCAAGGCCTATTACATATAAATTTTTTTGTCATAAAATTTCTGCAAGAAAAGGATTAGATCCCCTCCCTCCTGTGTGAGCCTTGGAAGTTTCCTTCTGTTCCACCTTGGAAGAAGAATCTACCTATCGGAACAAGTGGCTGCTTGGTTTAAGAAAGTTTCAGCTGGGGGGGGGACCCTGTAATAAGTATCAAATTTTTATCGTCTTGTGCCTCAAATGGGTCCTCTTTAGGGAAAGGTAATGTGGGGTTGGGGTTGTAAGGATGGATTTGCGCAAGGTATGATTTTGTAAACGCATAAAATTTGTCCATACTTTGTTCTCAAATTCAGGAATAGTATGACAATGCAATTAAGGGGAATCACTCTTGTGCCCATGTATTTCATTGGATGGACTGGAATGTTATTATCTACATAGTACATCACTTCCACCCCATTTCAACTTTCACTTGTAAAAAAATTATATATATAAAAAAATTATTATTACAGTCTCTATAAAGGTTCCATATTTTACCCTCTGAAACAATTGAGAACAAAAACCTGTGGGCGATTTTTTGACAAAGAAAAAATAAAATTGTTTTCCTTTTCCTTTTCTAGGTTTCTCCCAAAACAATTTGCAAAATAGTGAAAATTTGTCTCCCAAAAAACTCAGGGGGGACAAACACCTTCAAAATGCCCCCAGGAAAACAGTGTCCTTTTTGAGCCCATTGAAAGCTTACAAAGCCTCCAACCAACATGCACTACTCACATGTTTAGAGATGGGTGGGAGGTGAAAAAGGTCAACTTCTTTTTTTCCCATTGTCATTTTGAAGCCACTGAAGTATAAGGAACAACTTGCAAGGAGGGGCCACCTTTCTGAAATAATAATAATTACCATGATGCTATTTGAGGACACATTATTGTTTTTACTGGTCTATCTCAAAAGTTACACAAGTATCCTGTGAACCAATCAAAGTAAGAACCCATGGTGATAAGGCTTAAGTGTGGAGGGGTCTGGAATCATCATTAGGTCTCAAAGCTGGGCATAGTACCTATTATATACTTTGCAATAAGATGACCAGACATTTCTGCCTCCCAGTTGCATAATATTCCAAATACACCTCAAGCCCTGGAGAAGTTAATTTTTTAATTGTAAAATTTGAAAAGGTTACTCTAGCAGTTCTTTTTTTCAAATTTCTTGATATCAAAATTTTGACAAAAAAATTTCAAAAAATTAGAGGAAAGTAGTCAAATTTACACTAGACTTTGTCCAAAATTTATCCCAGCTTTATCATTGAAACAAGGACAAAATTTAGGGGAAAAATAAAGTCACTGGTGCTGGTGGTTCATAAAAAGTTAAGTTTTTATAGAAAGGAGCTGGAGCTGGTACATCCTCATCATGTGGTAAGTAGATAACTGGCAAAATGTTTCTTTTTTCTTTCCAATTTTGTGATATCAAGAATTTGGCAAAATTGTTTGCAAAATTTTAGTCAAACTTACACATGATTTTTTTAAAAATCCAATATTATGGAAAAAAACCCCAACTTTATTGTTGAAAAAAGGACAAAATTCTGGGGGAAAAAATCACTGGTGCTGGTGGTCGATAAAAAGAAGTATTTATAGAAAGGAGCTTGTGCCAGTACATCCGTATCATGTGGTAAGTAGATAACCGATGAAAGGTTAAAGTTGTTTGCAGCTGGCTACTGAAGAGTATGTATGGTACCTGTATTGCCATATTGTGCTCGGGCATTGCATAGTCACATATACACATCCTTGTTTTGTGCTACTAGTAATGGGTTTAGGTCCTAGGTTCATGTTTTCTCCTCTTAGGGCTCCCCATTGTGTGTTCTGCACTTTCAGGTGTGGTCTTTTGTTTGACTTTGGTCCTTTCTTATATTCTTCTCTTGTTCCCTTGCGGGGTGTTTTTCAATTATTTATTTATCTAGATGCTATATATGGTACAGTGCACAGAAACAAAGTCTCCCCTCCCTCCCTCTTTTTCTCTCAACATCAACACATCAAAGTTCCCTACTTCTTACCAAGTCCTCCCTGTTCAAGTGCTCAAGCGTTTGTTGTGGCCTTCATGTTACTGACAACTTACTGATCCATAGCTGAAGGCATGCACTAAGTTACTCAGCATAAAGGTTTAGTTACTTATTAGTAAACCTCGTCAATGGATAATTTATACATTATTTGTAGTCTTAAGAAGAGTCTTGAACCTACATTATCACTTATGCTCCCATAGAAGTCTAACCAAATAGTGGGTTAGAACCCAACCCAACTAATAACCATGCTAAACCACAGTCAGATCTATCTACTTACATCTGAACGTGTGGAGTGCATGGGGGAGGAGGAGGGGATATGGGGTGTAGGGGTGATTGTTTGGGAGTGTCCAGACTCAAGCTGAGGTGTTGCAGAGTTCCTTTGCTTTGCTTTGCTACAAATTGAGAGGTTGCAGATGGGGTGATGGGGCCCAATGGATGGATGGTGGGAATTAGGAGCACATCCATTGGATGAGAAGGGTGTCAGGATTATTCAGGAACGTGAATTATTGGCCATCAGTGACCAACCCTCCTTTTAGTGAAGTGGGAGTGATATGTATATAGAATATATAGATAGATACTACACACACACATATATACATGTGTGTAAGTAGTACTCTAGTTCCCAGTTCTGCTTGGTTGGCTGGGCAGAACTAACTGGCCACCTAGTTAAGTTACCTACTGGTGTCCCAACTCTTTCTCATATCTGACCCTTCTAACTCCACTTGCGTCATTTGGGCCACCAAAACCCATGGGGTCAACTACAACCATCATACTTTCTCATGCAGTTTTAGATCAGCTATCACTAGCCTACCTATTCCAGGAAGGGGAGGGGGTAAGAAAAAGTGTTTTTTTTTTTTTTTGGGGTTTATGACAAAATTCCCCCCAAAATGTAATTTAAAAAGAATATTCTGCCATAATATTCCCATTTTTAGTGGGGAAAAATCTCGAAATTCCAAAAAATAAAATAAAAATTCAGCATATGTGAACTCTCTGATTCTAGTTAACTAGCATTTTTAAAACTAGTTTTTAAAAATAATTAGACAGGTTCTAAAAATCTGTTGCCATTTGTTGCTAAATCCCTCTTGGGATGCTAGCCAATGACACAACACCAGAAAATTGAGAAAATTAAAAAATCACCGGTTTAGCTATAGTATGTACATTGATGAAATTAAACCTTTTTTTTTTCAATTTGCAATTTCACCAAAACATAATATTTAAGCTTGTAATTCTTTCTAGTTAGTAAATATCCCTCACAAAATAATTTACTCTCTCTGGCTGTAAGATTTTGGGGGAAATTGTTATGTGAAGGAAAAAGGGGCGCCGGAGGTGGCGCTGTGTCACATGCTTAGTTTAAAAAAAACTGATTGTGCCTGTTTCACCAGATTCAGTGCAATTAATGATCCTTGCAAAAGTGGCAGGATGAGTAACCAAGATGAACTATTTATTTATCATCTAGCCCAGTGCAGAAGGGAAGTGGGCTATGGGACCGACCATGGAGTGATTGATGATCACTGATCAGCTATGTTAACTTACAAGCTGCAGGTATGGCATGTGTACAGTTGTGGGCGAGGACAACACATCTCCCTCCTTGGACTGGTTGAATCCAGCAGGAGGAATACAACCTTGTAAGAAGAGCCATTTGGGAGTGGGCTACTTACTGTGGATGGTGATTTTGATTTGTTGACCTTTCTTCGTGTAAAGTAACCTAGCTTTTTTTTTCCTTTTGTCTTTTTTTTCCTGTTCTGTGATGTAACCAAGGGGTGTGTCACACCATGGCCTTGCCATTTACATTAAAAAGTATATATCTTAAGTCAAAAGAAGAATTATAGAAACTCAAATATTTCTCCATGCAAAAATATAATCTTCAAAACATCCTCTAAAAGAAACCAACATCCTTCAAGATATAATCATAACTCTGTAACTAATCTCAAGTTTCCACACAAGCCAAAATATCATCTTTCAAAACTCCTCATATAAAAATAGACCTATTATTCTTACCTAGGGGCCAAAATCCCTTAAGCTACTATACTCTATAATGAAATCTAAACTCAATATCCTTGCCTTGCTAGGCAAGGCCAACAAATGTGATGATCATCAATCAGAAGATATAGCCAAATTTGTATATAAACAAGATATGAAGGTGAAATACTTTATGCCTTCTGTATTTTTGGCTACGTATTGGAATATAAACCACAATTTTTTTCCTGAAATCTGGTAATTACTAAAACCCCCCACCCAAAAGCCTTTTTTGTTTTGTTTTATTTTATGTTTTAATGTAGCTAGGTAACACAGTGGTACAAACACTGGTACCAAGGCCAACTGATGGATGGTAATTTTACTCCTCATTTGTCATCATGATTTGGGTTTTTCTAAAGCTATATATATTGTGGTTTCTCCCCCCCCCTCTTTATCTTTCTTTGGTATTTTTATGTTGTAGGATAATTGCATTGTGGGAACCACCATATGAGGGGCTGCTACTAAAACATGATACTTACACTTACCTGGGTAGTTTCATAGGTAGTGTGAGGTGGAAGTAGGAGGGTTTCCAGGATAGGTTACCAAGGTATAACCTTGGTTTGGTAACTCAGGTGTCATCCATAACAGGATTCCAATGAATGGGTGCACTGAGGGTGCTAGGTCACATAAGCTAACCCCGTCCTCCTTATGAACAGGTAGGTTCAGTGACAAATAGCTGACACAACCTCATGAGACAGAGAAAGAGGGTTGGAGTACTTCTTTCTACTTAAGATCATTTACTTTAGGTAGTAGTGAATGGGAAGTATTTCTTTTACTTAAGATTGTTTCTTTTATGTAGTAGCCAATTGGGAACGTTGGAGAACACCCAGCAGCGAGAACCCAACAGTTTTTTGGAAATTAAAATAAAATTATTTATTCATCAGAACTCAAAGAAATTACAATCATAACAACTAAAAGTTAGCTTCTAATGCATCACAGGTTGGGCTGGAGGGATGTCTGTTGGAGTGCAAGAAATGAATTTGACAAGATCATTGGTACCCAATAAACTCTTTTGAAGTCTTCAAACTCATCAGTGATTACAAAGTGTGAGACTGGACAACGTATGCACTGGTATGCAATACTAGGTGTGGTGATGACAAATTAATTAGGCACTCCTAAATGAGAGTGTTTTGGCCATATTACTCTGTACCCCCAAAGCTGGCTGATGATCATCACCATATCAAATGATGGTCTTTACAAAGGGATCACAATTATAGGGAAGCAATCCCTTTGTAAAGCAATTATAGGGATCACAATTATAATGGTCTTTATAAAGGGATTGCTTTTTAAAGGGAATTACGATCACCTTCCTAATGTCATGCCAGAAGGGGAGGGGGGACCTGGTCCTGCATGTCCAGTCAGAGAGAGAAAGGGCGGGGGGTGGAATCACTCAAACAGCAAAACAGGTTCAAATTTGGTCCCTATGACCATCATTTTCACCTAGAGTTTGAAGGGGTGCAGTTAAAAGGAGAAGCTGTTAAAAGGCCTATACCGACTTGCCAACTTGGAGAGCTGATTTGTGTGCCAAATAGGTAATCCAATCCCCCCTAGATGATGGAGTCTGAATTTTCAGAACAATAATGAACACCCATGTGCTCATAATCATCAGAAAGGAAGCCACATCAAATTCTTTTTGTCTAAAGGGCTGGCAGAGCTAGCTGCTTACTTACTTTCACAGGCCCTCTCTCTGCCATCTGGCGAGTGCTCCCCCATCACTAAATTCAATGCTAATTTGGTCATCATCAAGTAGCTAAATGCATCCTACTAAAAATGGGACTAAACTTGTGTGAGAGCCCCTGATGACCAGCAATTAGCATGGCTTTTTCCAAGGCATTTTTTGTCTGACATATTTTTATTATACAAACCCAAATTTTGTAGCTCTCAAGTTCTAAGGAAAAACACATATGACTTGATTGATACTTCCACAACAGTGTCAGATGTACACACACACACACACACACACATCAAAGGGAACTCTCTCATATCATACTTTTACATGCCCACCTGCGTTTCTTGGAGTCCACCAGACAGTAATAATAGACGTGGAAGGTAGCTGTCTGTGAGCAAAGCATGAGGCCAGCATCTGATAACTTAATTATCAATTTGCTGCATGTGCTCCAACCCCGGGTCCGGGGACCAAAAAACAAGTTTAGTAGGTATCAATGAGTGTTGGTCTGGTGTTATAGCCAAAAGAAAAGTTTAGTAGGTATCAATGAGTGTTGGTCTGTGGTATATAGGCCTGTTCATGGTGATTAGTCTGGTCTGTGTAGTGTATCAAAGGCAGTATTGAAGGACCTTTACCAGGCTGGTATGTGTTGAGGCAATACCAGCCTTGTACCAGTACCAGCACGAGAGAGACCCGAGGTATTACCAGCCTTGTACCAGTTTTATATGAGTTTCAATACCAGACAAATAAGTACCGCCAGTTTTATAATGCGGGTGGAAAATGGTGACAGACAGTTTGAAATAAAAATTTCATGCAACCAATGAGAAGGCTCAACAGACACTCAGTGGGGGCTTAGGTTTCTTTTTCTTGGGTGGGTTTAGGGGGCGGATGTGGAGAGGGAGAGGATTCCAATGAAGTTCCCCAAGTTCCCCCTTCCCCAAGAAGTTCCCAATAGCACCTCAATTTTATCCCATACCGTTTGGCCACAATTCAACTTCCATGTATGTAAAGTGAAAAGGAGTGCCAAAGGGAAGCATATCCATGCTTCTATTTTGGGGCGGGAAGCATACCTAGGCTTCTATGCTGGGGAGTGCCTAATGTTCCAGAAAAAATTGGTGATGGGCTCATTCCCAATAGAACAAAAACTATGACACACCCCGCCATCTAATTAATACAAAACATGAAGAAGGTGGGCTGAAATTTGTACCAGTCTCATCCCTAGAAGCCAAAAATCTCCCTTGGACCCAATATATATACTTATGATCAGGCTGCTATGAAAGTTTTAAAAAGGACCCAATACCAAGGCCATGCTTGTGTGAATTTATTAACCCTGTCTGTATACAGACAAGGGTTGTAGTCATTTTTATAAAGTACTCAATAGGTACTTGGACCAGGCTGCTGGTATGTTCAAAAAGTCTATACTAGTAGAGCAACACTGGTATCAATAAAGGAGCAGCAACTAACTTCACTGGTCACTCAAGTCTCACACCCCTGCCTGCGCAGTTTTTGCATGACGCTGTGCATCTTATTAATTGTTTTCAAGGACAAGTAGGTACTTGGCTGACTTGCAAGAAGGAATCCTTCCAGGGCCTTAATGCTAAATGTTGTACTTGGTTATCTACCACGTGTGTTATCTAAAAGCTTCAATTCCTAAATACACTGACAGTCCTTGTGCTTGTTACTGTCCCCCACCCAGACCCTCTCCAGGTCCTGGCTAGCCTACTCCTGCCCTGCCCTGCCCTGCCCGGGAGCTGCACATGTACACCAAAATATGTATGTATGGGGCCACTGTGAACCAGCACCCACCAGTGTAACCTGAAGGATGGATGATAAATGGTCTGGAAACAGTTTTCTGTTGTATTCCAGTTCCTTAGCTAACCATGGTGGTTAGCTTAGTTGCTTTTTTTTAAAACTACCTACCTACTTACAAGCAGGTTGTTAGTAGGTAGTAAAAACAGCCCTTACAGATGTATAAACCACGTACTTACCTAGTAGTTACCTATTTTCCTTCCTGCAAACCTATGTACAAGACCTATTCCCTACAGCATTGGTTACCAAGGTGACACCAAATATTAACTCAGTTGATGTTCATCCACAACTGAGTGATAACAGGCATCCAGTGGATGGTGCACTGGTTGGTGTGCTGGTTCACCGTGGCCATATGTATGTATATCTAAACATGGCTCAACAATTGGTAGAATCTCCAAAGGTGACTGGTGAAGAAGAGCACAGTGGAGCAAAACTTGGGTGTGGATCAGTATTTTCTTTTCAATTCTGTGATGTTGGTCAAGTGGCTTTCATCCAAAAGTATATTTAGCCAAATTTGGCTATGTTCAAAATGTGAAAGTAAAAAATCTTAAGCACACATCCATATTGTAGGCAATTGTGGCAAATTTTTTTAATTTTTAAATCAGAGAATTTGAGACTGAATATCTCTTCTTCAATATTTTTTCACGAAGTGGAGAAATTTTGTCACAAAAAAAGTCATCGGTATGAACTAGGGACCAAGTGGCTGGTCACCAAGAATAGTATTGGCGAGGTGTGGTAGCACCTCAACTGTTCTTGGGTAACCAGCCAGCTCTGGCCAATTACTAGACATAACGAGCACACCTGCAGTCATGTTTCATCCACGTGGTGAGCACGTTATGCATGTAAAGTTGGGATGAATCCAGGTACTGAGAATGTTATGGATGTAAATTGATACCTAGCTCGGAAACTGTGCAGCTTAATATGTGATATAACAGAGGTGTGGATGTCCAATGAGGAAGAGACATGCCACGCAGACGCCCTGTAAAGCTGGTTATGGGTCCCAACTCCCCTTGCCATTTTGGACGGTTATCTTGGGTGATAGTTAAGCTTGCTCATTAGATGCAGTGCAAATGTAACTCTGCCCCAAAAACATTTAGAACTTTAAAAAATTCACAGCTGTACTGACTCAATAATTCAAGACATTTCGGTATGTGCTTATTAGCGCTTTGTGCTGCTACACGATCAACTTTTTTCTCTTTTTTTTTCTTATGTTTTCATATGGTTTTCAATAATTCACAATTATTTTTGTCAATGTCATGTTTAATTTAAATTGATATAAATTTCATAGACATGAATAGACATATATATGTTTATTTTATTTTTTCATATCCATGTTGAATGGGTACGAAAAAAGAATGAGGTAGTTGTCTCAAAAATTATCTCTAGAAATATTCAAGGACAACCATATGATACAAAATTGCCTTTGAAATTGTCCAAGGATGACCATGCCATAGATCTCAAAAAATCACCCATATACCAGGTTTAGGTTCCAATAAAAATAGAACAATCCTATGGGCTGACAGCCATAAATTAGACCCATGACCTTTAGATGAGGGTCCAAGACCAAAAAGTGGCAAATCAAGGGTAAACCTACATGGCACCATTTTGGAGGGAAAATCAATTGGTTCAGACCCAAAAAAAGAAGAGTTCAAAGGAGAGCTTACAATTGGGAGAACCTAGATGCAAGCTAGGGTCCAAGGCAGGGTCCAACTCAAGGATTCAATTTGTTTCAAATGAGTCCAAATTGGTTCCTAAGAATTTGGACCCCGGACCCCATCTAAAGTGGGCCTAAGTTACAAATATAATATAAGTAGGAGTTATTTCCAGAAACCATGTGATGTAACTTTGTATCAGCAAAATATTGAAGAAATTTGTATAGAGGGAGGCTTCTGGGATGTGAACCTCAAGAGAGTCAAATTGGTGTTCTTTGATCTCAAATGCAGGATGTAAAGTGGTAGGATCAATCAAAGGAAAGATTTTTTCTTTAAAGGATAATTAAGGAATTACATTCAAGTATCGTATCCATATTATATTTCAAGGCCTAGAGTATGGAGAACCGATTGCTGGGCTAATTTGCCAAGTTGAGTTTTCCACTTTGTCAAGTGGCTAAATCCACAGCCACCTCACCAGTTTGCAATGTCCATCAAGTTGGCAAGCCCACATCACCAAATTGCCAACTCCACCTCACAAAGGCCAGAATGCAAACTCACCAGTCCGCTTTATCCTGTGGACTGCCCAAACTGCCCAATGCCTGAAATTTTCTCCTTTGTTGCCCAAACTTATACCAGAAAGAGAAGATGGCCAGTTTACATTGGCTGCAAAATTGAGTAAGGGGTTCAAACCTCTGTCTTTCTTTTCTTGATTTGGGGGTGATTTGATGATTCTTTTAAGCTTGAGAAGAACCCTTTCAAGGTAGCCTCCAGAGATTTCTTTTTAAACTCCATAAATTGAGAGTAATTTGAAAAGTTTCAAGCTCAAATTTTATGTTCTTTATATTGTCCAATATTTATGAACAGTGTGAAATTAAAACACATTCAATGATCTATGTAAGTGCTAGGATGAATCATCATCCGAATGGATGACAAATGAAATTGACTCACCTGATAAAATAAGATTTTTTATTAGAAAAACCACGATTTGTTTGGTATATAGGCATGTGTCTAATATCAACACTTGTAACAAGGACATTACCAATGTTGGAGTGGTTCTTAATTTTTTTGAAGAACTTTCAATTCTAGTTGTAAAGGGGTGAAAATTCATTCTCCGAACGTTATTTTCTTGAAGAAGGCAATGCCAAAGGAACAAGTTCAACTTTTTTTTACTTCCAATAAGAACTATTATCACTTACTAATTTTATTATACTACTCGAGTAATAGTAAAAAGTTTATGCAAAGAAGAAAAGAAGAAGGTAGGATTTATCATTTAGCTGCAAACCTACCATCCTAACTATAGGCCACTCTAGCAATGTAAGAAGAAGGAAGTATAAAAAGCAAGCAAAATAAGAGAGACTAGGAAATAATTATTCTCCAAAATTTTATAATATTTTTAATGTATCAAAAGGTTGTCCAATGGGTCTATAGGCCTTCCACAACTACTATCTAACTTTTATAGTGCATGCAAACCTTCCAATGGCATTATCTACTTTCTATAGTCCTCAATAAGCCTTCTCAACATTGCTTACCGTTTGTAGCCACTATACATCCTCTATGGTTGTTATCTACCCATCTACAACAATCTCACTTACCTTGCCAACTTCAACCTTCAAGTCTAATCCCTTCCTACTACCATTGACTAACTACTACCTTCCTATGGCAACAAGAGATTTCCTACTCCAAAGACTAAAACCAAGCATACATTCTTATTACTTTTGTAGAAGAAACATAGAACTACTATAAAAAATGTAACAAAACATTATGCAAACTTAAAATATACTACCTTCCATCATATTCTAATACATTCCAAGATAAAGAAAACTCCAACAAGACATTAAGTTATTATTTCAACCCTTTTCCATTGAAATGACACAAGTACAATACAATTCCATGCTCCTCTCCCCTCTTTAGTGTTACACATACAACACCTCTCCAAGAAAGAGCCTTCATCACCCAAACTCCAAACTACAACAACATCGAATGGAATAAAAACCCTAGAAGTCCTCCTCTCATCCTCCTTCTCCACAAAACCACACAAGGCTCACGTTGACCCCATGAAAATAGGTATTTATCCTAATCCTTCCTAGAAATCTCCTAGGTGATTGGTTGGATTACATCCAACCACTCATCAACATGAACTAATTCATCCCACTAGCTTCATCACTTTGGTAAAAAACAATAAGTCTACCACTAGTAATTGATTAGTTACTAGGATGCCAACGGCATTAACTAGTTTAGGGTTTAGGGATTTTTACCCTTCAACATTTCAAAAAAAATCTTTTTCAAAATTTAAAATAGTTTTAATTTTGGTTCCCCATTAAAATGGAACCTTGAGTTTAGTTGTCATCTAGTTCTTGAAAAAGAAATTTAGGTTCCAATTTTGGTTTTGGTTTTTAAAATCAAACTCCATTTCAATTTCAAATAGATTGATTTAAAACTAGCAGTTAACTATCGTTTAACTTTAGATTCTAAACTTGTTTTTTTCAAATCACCCTCAAAAATTCCAATTCTAGTTCTAAAATCAAGTTTGGGTTTAGTTTTAATTCCAAATCTAGTTTTTAACTTGATTTTTTTGCTAATTGGAACTAGAAGCGATGGTTCTAACTAGCCAAATTAGGTAACCACCCAACACTAGTATAAACTTAAGCAATATTCACCTTATATTAATATTAGCTTGGTAGGGACTTGAAGGAATACTAGCCTATACTAATTTTTAACCAATTTCAATATTATGTATGTACCAATGTTGGGTGGGTATTAAAAAAAAAATGAAAACTAGCTAGGGTTTCAAATTGGTTCTCAACTTAAGACTAGTAAGTATCACCTTGGACGATACCTTGTATTAAACCTAGCATGCTAGTTCAAACTAAAATGAAAACCTAGCCCCACTTAACCCCAAGAGAAAAAGTTCAAAATTTTGATACTCTAATAAAATATTAAAAGGTAACAAGGTTTGATTTTCAACATAAGGGCCTAGGTAAAGCAGCAAGTAAGGTCTAGGCTTTAGGCTCTAATGTTTAGGGTGATAAGTAAAATCTAAATCTATGTTCAAGTTTTTAAGCTAAGGTTTGTAAGTTTTTCAGGTAGGTTTTTCAAAGAAAACTTAGGGTTTAAGGTAACATTGTACAACAATTGTTTGTGCAAAGCCTTCTTCTCCATGAAGATAAACTACCCCCACTCCTCATGCTCCACTTGATTTTCTTGTTGGTTAAAGTTGTTTTATAAATCATGTTTGTGAAGCTCTCTAGAAATAGAACTTGGTGGATGTGTTTTTTCATTGTTGTTCACATGTTTTGTCATTCTCACTCACTTTGTCATTTTCATGTTCACTTCTTGCCACTCACTCACTCCCCATTCATTGATTATTATTACTCATCTTTTCAAATACTTTTCTAAACCACTTCTTGCTTGTTACTCTTGTTTTTGCTCAATTTGGTACAAACCCAACCCCCCCCCCCTCTCCCTTACGCTTTGTGTAGTTCTAGGTGCAAAAGGTTTGACGTTCATGGCATGAGCTTCATCCATAAGGTAAGGCCCTTTTTCCATTCTTTATTTTTTTTTTCCATCAATGTTTGTTTGTGGGTTTGTTTCATTGTTTGTCTTTGTGTGTTTGTTTAGTTATTGCAATGGATTTGTTTGTGTTGATAGGTTGGAATAGGTTTTTGTTTGTTGAATATGCATGTTATGTTTGTTGTGTGTAAAATTTGTCTAGCATTGTGAAATTATTTTTCATTCCCTTCCATTTGTACCCTCACTTTTTGATATGATGAAGAAAGTAAAGCAAAGTGAGTTATTTTGACCTTTTAAATCAATTATTTCATAAAATTTAAATAATGTAAAAACAAAAATAATCTTTTGGCAAAACATACATTTGTTTTGACTTTTCCATTAAATATGTTGTAACGTTCTTGTGGGAAATGGAATAATCAAATGAAAATGGGGAAAAAAAAATAACAATTTAAAATGAAACATGTGGAATTTATTTCAACAACACAACTATGGAAAAGAAAATGTGGAAGCAAGGTTTTAAAGTGTTGAAATTTTGCAAATAAAGAAAGTATAGATTTGAAAAAATGAACAAGAAAAAATAAATTGCATGCTCAAAAAAATGAATGAAAAACTCATAACAAAAATGCATTTTGTTGGGTTTTATTATGTTATTGATAGTAAAAATGTTGATGGAAGGAGTCTTTAAGCCCAGTGTTGTACCCTTTGTTATAACAATCTTGTCAACACACCTAACCCAGGAATTAAATAAAGAAAGATCTAATAACATATTACAAAACCTATGGAATAACAACTTTGAAAAATATGTGCATGTAGACCATGGAATCATTGTACAAAAAGAATTGAAGAAGAAATGAATAATTTAGTTAGAGGAATTGTGAAAAGGCAACCAATGAAGAAAAGACCTAATGTATTAGAAGTGTAATTCATTTTTTTCATGTACAAGATTATTTCAAAAGGATGGCGTGCAACAAAAGTATTTTCTATAACACTTTCACCTTTTGATTATGAGCAACCATTACCTATGTAATTTGTGGAGAATTTGATTCAAGCACATTACCTTGCAATTATGTCTTCAAATTGTCTTCACCTCAAGAAAAAAAATTTCCCAAGAGATATGAAACAAAAATATGTGTTTTTAAAATTAGCAAATTACAATTTTGATTTGTGGATGTCTAAGGGAACACATGATGTATTTGCTCTTGTCATTACCTTGTTGGGTGTTAATTGATAGCCAAAACATGTGACTATTGGTTTGTTTAAAGCAACATAAACCTTTAAACAAGCCTTTGCCAAAAAATTTAATCTAACAAAATTGTTTCATCAATATGGGTTGGGGGAAAAAATCATTACCTCTATCCAAGATGAAAGTAAGAAATCACTAAGCATAACTATGTGCTTGAAATTGAGGGAAAAAATTACAATCCCACTAGCCCAAAAAAAATTGATTAATGATGATTTTGAGGTTATTTTTGAATTGGCTTTGCTTGTTTCCAACATCAAAAGGGAAGTTTGTGATGTTTAAAATCTTTTCTCTTTTTCTTAAGGAAATATGAAGAAAGAAATACCAATAACATGGTATCCTTGATGTTAGACCTTGCACTATTACAAAACCAAGTTTTTTTCAACTGGTCCAAATTAATTGAACAATCTTTGATTAATGGACATGTGATTAAAGGCCTAAGGCTTAAAAGGCCTATGTATTTTTTGACTAGTTAATCTGATTAGAATGGCTTATTTGATTATCTGTCAAATTGGACATTTAATCAAGTTCGACAAAAAATGATCATTTTAATCAAAATGACCAATGGGTTTTTAGTCAATTGGGACATATAATCCAATTGAACATTAAAAAATGACATCCTTGGTCAAGATTGTCAATGGTCTTTTAGTAACTACCTATTAATTAAGCTAATATGTAAACTAGGCCTACCTACTTACATATCCACCCATCTAGACCTACTTAAGTACTACTTACTTCCTACAACTTATTTACATGTATCTACTTGCTTCTACTACCTATCTACTTGCTTTTACTACCTACCTACTTACTATTTCATATAACCTACCTACCTACCTACCTAACTACTTACCTTTATCTACATATCTACTTTTGAGATCTTATCTTTTACACCTATCTTCTTGCTTACCTACTAATTATTTAATTGACCTTCATACTTACCTACAATATATGTACTAGACAACTTGATGCCAAATTCAAACATGAGAAATAAAAAAATGACAAATTTTTTTGAAAAAATGCTCTATTGGTTGAAGACTTGGTTTATCATTAGGGAGATCAATAAATCAATTTGTATTACTTGTGACCTATATACATGCCTAGGGGGCTAGGGTAGGTAGGCTAGACTAAACTAAAACACATAATGTAGGTTAGGTTAAGCTACCACCTACATAATTGCCTTCTTATGACTTATGTAATTTAATTTTTTAAATAATTATTTGAAAATAAATGATTTCAATATGGGTAGAAATTTGATTAATCACATGGTCCACTATCTACCAATCAAATGTTATGTTACTTTACTAATAAAAAAGGCCACCCCAATCAAACATATATGTTAAAATTGATTTGCCCAAAATGATGGGATGATTTTTTTACGCACATCCAAATGGGGTATTTTTTGGTTAGATTTTTTAATAAAAAATATTTTTTATAGTGCTAAGTTTTTTTTAAAAATCTCAAATATATTTTTCTATTGGTCACAACACTAAAAACATGCATGTCCTATGCAACCACTTCTTAAACAACTAATGGTCCTCAACAACCAAAAAAAACAATTATGAACCATATTTGCAATTATCTAGTTTATGTGCCAATATGTGTAGTTCCAATCTAGTTGTTTTGACAACTAATGAATGAATAGGATGGATGTTTAACATAATGTGAGCATGTATTCAATTTTATATACACTCAAGTTCAAAATGTAAAGTTGTTAAAATGACTAACCAACAACAATAACTATGACACAATGTAATATATGACATTATGGTATGACATATGATATTTAAAGGATTGGTATCTGATGCAACCACCTAAAAAAACAACTTGTAATATTGTTTGAGATATGACATGGAAAGGATAATATTCATCACTTTACATTTAACATTTGTATTTTTGCCACATGATGTAAAAATCTAATCAAATTAACATAATTGTAGTCATAACCTAGTTGTACATTATGAGTTACATAAAAAAATGTAGATAATAATTGGGATCATACATCATAAAATTTAAGAACATACATTCATCAAAATTTTCATAATTTTCTAATGGCAATAGTCACAGATGCATTACATGAAAACACATGTGTATATGTTCAAGTGGAATATTTTTTAGGGATTTATAAGAATGTTGTATTTTTTTGTTATTTTTACAAACGGCATGCATACATGTATGAAGGTTTAATCAATGATAATTAAATTTGGTGCTATTTACATGTATGTTATAATTAAAATTTTCTTAGAACTACGGAATTAAAAATATGGATAAATTTTAATTCAGAATCTTAAATTTAGTTAAAATTTTAAGTTATGACCTAAAAAAAATATTTCAAATTATTTTAACTTAATTATTTAAAACATTATCCAAATTATGAACCAAATAAAAATTTAAAACATTAAAATTGAATTTCTGAAATAAATATACGATTTTATTTTAAGTATTAAATATTAAATTGAATTTTAAAATCTATAAATTATATTTAATTTATAACTGACTGAGATTTTTTAATTAAATTATAATTATGTAATTAAAATGTAAAATCAATTTCATTACAAACTTACATAATTAAATAATGACATGATAATGTGTAAGATTTGAAATGTACATGTTTATATTTATGTGATGTCATAATATATCACATTGAGTTGAAATATTGGTTAGATGGTTTAAGGAGTTGGTTTGTGACAGTGGAAATGAAGGTTCAATTCTTTCTTATGACATTCCAAACTTGTGTCCTAAATCACTATATCATGATTACATACTTCAATGATGTGGTTAGTGTCGTGGCCAATGATGTGATTAAAACTTTTTTTAAAAATTATATAATTTTTTTAAAAAATTATATAACCTACTTATTTTCTACTTTAATTGTAAATTGATGTGGACATTACACATAGTTGATTTGGACATGACATGACACCATATCATGTTGAGTTATTTAAATAAGTTGTCTAGCATGACTTTAGTGACCATAATCATTTAATCTAATATGATTATAAATCCAATTGTAAACATAGTCATTTTATTCTAAAATCCTATTAATGTGAAAAAGGTGTGGCTATTGTTGAAGAATGTGATAGGAGATTTTATATATCCTTTGAATTTGGAATGTTATTTCATTTACATCCATTGGGATAATCTAACAATGGTTTTGTAAACCAACAACTTGATGTGAATTGCAACTCTAATTCATTTAAATTTGATGAATGGTTGTGAACAAAATATCATCCATTTTCAACAATGAATGGATGAACTTTCATACATAACTTTTGTAGATGGCATTTCATCATACATAAATTAGATGAAATAAAGGTAATCTAGGAAATGTTATTTGAATTTTTATTTCATCCATAATATATAATTCATTCCCAATTTCATTTCATCCATTAAAATTCATATCATGTGTGAGCTTTCAAGGATGAAATTCCATGAAAACTGAATATGAAACAAGGATCATCCATGAAATGATGTCCAAACTTTTTCATTAATGAAAATTCATTGAAGTTTTCATTCATGAAATTTCATTTATGAAAATTTGTCACAAGGTTATTAGTTTTATGTTAATTAGTTCATGTTATTGACATTAGTTTAAAGGTTAACACAACATTTCTTCATGTTTCTTTGGTGTTGACATGTGGTTGTAGTTTGTGTTGAGGATTTAGATTAATTATTCATGACAAAAGAACCTGCAATAGGTGGTACGGTTTTATTGACCACAAATTTTGCCACATGATTGAATTGCATCCAAAATCCCATGTTCCCTTTTAGGGATAATGTTTTGGACAATAAATCATTGATTATCTTTATTTCATCCATGAAAACTCAATCATTCATCCATGGAAAATTCAGGAATGGCATTGCATGTATTTTCATCCATACAATATGAATGAAATGAAATTGTGAATGAACTATATTTCATTTTTAAATGTTATGAAATTTCATTTGTAAAAGTTATGAATGAAAATCCATGCATCCAAATTCACGTGGATAACATTCCATTAACCAACGTTAATTCATGGTCAAATCTAGATGAATTTTAATGGGTGAAATATTTCATGGACAACATAAAACTCTTAGTGATGTTCAATGAATGAAATTTATTTCATTTTGAACTGACATGAAATTTCACTAAATTGTTTCATTCATCAATTAAGAGAAATTTCAACTAGTTGATATATTGGACATCCATCAACAATTCATGTCATTCATTTGCACGTAATGCATACAACTTGAATTCATCCAATCATTGAGGATAATTTATCAAAATTAGTTTCATTCATGGACATGGATTGCTTTGAGTCATGTTTTTTCCATAAAAAATCATTAATCTAATTGATCAATTTCAACTATCATCCATTAGATGATATTTTATCCTTGCATTTACATATCATTCAATGAAATTAAATTCCAAAGATTGAACATGAAAAGGCACAAATTTTGATTTCAAAACCTTTCAATTGTTCTCAAAAAAAAACTCTAAAGACTAGCTTCAAGGGGTATTCTCAAGTGTAAAAGAACCATCAAATCCACCTCAAAATAAAAAAAAGAAACAAGACAACTGGGTTTGTTTGCCTTTTTTCTTAAGGACACAACTTAAAAGACTTAAGCAATCTTTAAAAACTTAGGCAATCTTTTTTTTTGAAGGAAAAGTTTGGGCAGGAAAGGAATAAAATTTTGACATTGAACAATTTGAAGAATGATCAAACAATCCACATGATAAAATGGACTTGGCAAGTTGGCATGTAACATTGGTGACATTGAGTTAGTGATTTGACCATGTGAAGTTGACAATTTGGCAATGATGTGGACTTGGCAAACTAGGGAAATGGATGTGGACTTAGCCACTTGACAAAGCAAAGTTGACAAATACACAAAATCAACTTCACAAATTAGATAAGTAAACCTGTATTCCACATTATATTAGCAACTTACATTACCAAATTACATAGAAATTAACAAAGTCCCATAATAGCAACAAGATCGTTGATCTTTCTTCTAGTTATGGAAAGTGTTAGGGCTTTAACCTTGGTCTCTTAACTGATTTTTAGGATAACCTTGGTTTCGTAACCAATTTTTTTAGGAAAGCAAGGCCAAAACTTGACGAGAGGCTTAAGGAAGGTGAAACATATTCTAATTGGAAAAAACATGTGTAATCAAAAAGAGGCATTTCAATTTAAATTATTAATGCGCATTTAGACATTAAGAGTTTAAAATCTTAATCTTCTCATTTTTGGCTCATAGGTAAGGATTAAGATGAAGGTTGGGGCATGATAAGGGGAACAAGTTGATAAGTGTTTCCAAGGCATAAGCAAAATCCCAAACACATTCCCTTGGTAGAAAGAAAATGCATGACAATGTAAGCAAAAAAGCCCCAAGACCCCCAAATGCATGCACGCTTTGAAAAATAGAAGTTAAAAGGTGTCTTAAATTTTTGGATCAAAATTTGAAGGCCCAAACCTTGTCCAAATTAGGTCCTCAAGGTGCAAACACATTAGCAAGAGTCACATTTGCTACCTAAGGTGATTGCTTATGAAGCAATGGGTGGCAAATTTAGATTCATTCCATAAATACATTGATTATAAATCCATAATTTTTATAGTGACCAAAAATATTCATGACAAAGAAAATGTCACACTATATCATTATTTTAAAATGTGAATATTGATTGTTTATGTTTATGTCATTTTTATACATTTAAAGTTTCTTAAAAAATGAAAACACTAATTACAATGCTTTAAAATATTCACTACTCATTAGATTCATTCCTAACGAGAATGGAATCTTATGGACCCAAATTAGAATGGGTTTTTAATCCACAATACCACTTTGACAAACCTAAAACTGCATCATTGGACACTAGATTCAAGACTCACAAATGCTATGTTCTAATCATTGATTGTTCAAAGAGTTATGAGGTCCAAAAACCTAACACACAAAAATGTGGGGTTTAAAAGATGATGGCAGAAAAGTAGCCCCAACTCAGGTGCAAAAATTGAAATCCACAAAAACAAAGGTAATGAATATGTGAAACCTTTGGACATGCTGAATATTAAAATTACATATAGAAATATCAAATGTGACAAATAGGTGATTTTGGAATTTTGAGATCTTGTACCAACCTTATTTTAATGTACTCTGATCTATACTTTGTGAAAAAATGGGTTAATATTGTTCACATTGTTAGAAAAATTGGATTTCTTATGTCCATGAAATGAAAATTTGAAATTCCATTCATATGATGCACATGCAACATGCTTTAATAAATTCAAAAATTGAATTGTGATTCAAATACATTTAGATAAATATGTATTGGGATTCTAATTATGATCACTATTTTCTTGCATATACTTTGTAAGGGATTTAGAAGGGGCTTTCATCATAGATACATGAACACCATCATATCCAAAAAGGAGGCACTATTCTTCTTATGTATACTTTGTAAGTCTTCACTAGCCCTTGAAATGGAAAATTTCCAAAATTTCATGGGTTTTGATGGTGTTCATGTATCTATGATGAATGCCCTTTCTAAATCCCCTTCTTGTTTGTTTTGTGTCAATGAAAGGGTCTAGGTTTTTCCCTTTGCGAAATGTTATGTCACTTATCCATCCTAAAACATATATCCTTTCCTTTTATTTGGTTATGAGGAGTTAGGAAATGTGTTTGAGGTTTGAATTTTTTTGTTTTGCCTTCATATTGGGGAAAATTCACTAATTCCCTTTGACAAGCTAGCTGGGGTGTGGGAATGTCATTAACTAACTTGTCATTAAACTAAAAATCACAAGTTTTTCGTGTTTATTTTCATTTTCTGAAAAAAAATTCACCAAGTTGTGAAAATTCGCCACCGAAAAAAAAACACTGGATCCACCACCATGCCATGTGTGGATGAAGGCCAACTAGGCAAACTATGACCTAGATAAAGTTGAACAACTTTGGCTAATGATAGCCTACGATTCATGACCTATCAAGATACATAGTATAAAGATTGAAGAACCTATCTGGAAATGGAAGCCATGCTTGTTGACAGGTTCAATTAATGTCAAAGTCTTGTTAAGGTGAAGATGAGATTTAATATGTTCATTTTCATTGAACATCCCTCCACAGGTTATCCTAGCTTTGTAAGGTATAGCTGTTTAAGTTTAGGCTTGACATTAGGATTGGCTAAGGGAGACATTCATCACAATTCTTCTGAATGCCAAAGTTTTGCAAATTTGTTGTCATATAGAATAAGGTCTTTATAAAAACTTCATTCATTCATCCATCCAAAACTTCATGATCCAATATAAAATCATCCTGGTTTGTGAACAAATAGTTGTATTTTCTTTTTCACTAAAAACATGTCATAGGTAGCATGGTCTTATTACAGGATCACTTGCTATTCATATGTAACCCAATTATGTTAATATTTCCTTCTAGTGATATGGGCCATAATGGCTTCACGTAACTACTATCATTTTCCTTTCAAAGCTCAAAAGACATTACTATAGAAAGACCTGAGCATTAAGGGCAGTGATTTGGAGGTCCAATGGAGGGAGAGGAGAGTTGTCAGAGGCTCTGCACCGTAAGTGCATAGTCCTTCCCATGCCTAGTTTGGAGTGTTGGTCTTCAGTCTGGGTGACTCAAGAGAGGGGTCCGAGGCCAAAAGGAGACCCAAGGAGACCCAAAGGCAGCCCAGGACAAGGGTTGTTTTACAGTAACTCTACTATCTATTCAACTCTTAAGATGGTTAGATTCCCCACCTAAAGTCAAAATTAAGCAGTCCTTGGACCTTTAGGTCCACCAAAAGTAAAGTAGCTCAATCCAGTTGTGGAACAATTTGGAGCTTCAAGCAAAATGCACAACACTCCAAACTCAAACCAAACCCCATATACACAAACAATATGGCATATGTAATATTGGAGTCAATAGATTATCCATGAGAAGTAATTTTTTGAAGACATGAAAATCTTGGAAGATTAGATAAATGGTTTGATAAATTCAAGCAATTGAAAATGTCATAGGTCTAAGCATAGGCACTCATGTTGTGACTTTGCTTAGTGTAAGATCATATATATAAGGCCTCATAATGTGAAATAGGGAGTTTTGGTGGTGGCAAAAAACTCAATTTATAATGCTCTAAATAGGTTCTAGGTTTTAACCTTTCACAAACAACTTGAAGTTCCTTTCCAATAATTGCTACTAGTCTAGTTTCGAAGAAACTTCAAGTTGTTTATAAAATGGGTGCAGTAGATCTACCTACAAGCAAGGCTTTGTGGTTTAGGGCTTTCTTTTTTGATTACTATAATCTCCTTGTTTTCAAAAGAATTTTGGTAGCGTGGCTGTCCAAACGATTTTCCACACACGCCATCTGGATTTCCCCACTATTTACTTCAGGGCCTAGGTTCCAATTTTAGGTTAGAGTTTTATTTTCATTGTGGAGCTCTTCTTAGTCAAGAATATTTATTGACCAATTCTGTCCTCATCAGTGTTTCTTTTACTGATGAATTTTCGCCAAATTTTGACTTATGCAAAGGATTTTTAATGGAAAAAATGACTCAAATTCGCTAGATTTTGAAGAATCTTTTTTCAAATCACCAGATTATTATGACAAGTTCCAGTAGATAGCCAAGAATGGAGAAGGATTTTTTAATTTACTTTTCCTACTTTCATATTTAGTGTGTAGCCAAATTTGGCTAAATTTTTTCATGAGTGATCGCCACTTTGGCTGCATCACAAAATCCTTAAATGAAACCCCAGTCCCGATGATGCGAGACAAATCCAATGTGCAGGCATGTTGTGTGGCCACCACAATTATGTCATGGGACCAGCCCAAAAATCCTGTTTTCCAAGTGTTGACTTGAGTAGCAACAAATTGTATGGAATATAGGCAACTATCTTTTAAAAAATTTGTATTCCTTCATCAGAGTCTAGTATCTACCCACCAAATTCAACAAAATAGGGCTGTCAGAATACTCTAGTACAAGGCCGGCTTCAACACATGTCTGTCAAAAGATTAATTAAATTTGAAGATTCCATGTTCAAAAATAGAGTATTCTTGAATGTTCTTATAGATTCTCTATTTTTCCTTCAGAAAAAATGTGTTCTTTGAAAATTTCAACAATTTTACAAATGATTTAGTTAGTGTCGAAGCTACCAAAGTACTACAATATTTGGGCCAAATACTTGGGTTTTTTCTTGTTTGTAATTTGGGTGATCTCATTTGTCCCAAAGTGTTTCTGCCTTTGTGATGGTGGTTTGCAGATCTCAACCAATTGCATTGATCTTTGTCTCCATGGAGATTTCCTGGAGTTAAAAAATGTAATGTACCATTAATGGAACTGTAATGCATCAGGAGAAAATTTCTATCTTTTCTGGATTTTGGACGGAAGCATATCCAGTGGAATTTCTCCTTGGCAAAGGGTCGGGCATTTTGAAAAGCAAAAAAATGAGCATTTTGTGCTGGTGCTTTATGTTGAGTAACACCCTTAGAGCTTGGAGTGGAGAGTTCCTGAAATCAGCACCCCTCAGCCTATTCCAATGGTGTTACCCTAGATTTGAAACATTCATGCAAATGAGAGAGAATTCACTACAATGGAAGAGTGGTATTGTTCTGTAATTGTTTACATAAGTCTGTAATTAGAATCTGAATACTGGTTGCTTGAAGCTATGTGACCCTAGTCGTCTTCTGCAGATCACAGATCAAAGTTTAATAAGAAATAAAGGCATGGGAGATCCTCCTTCTCAATACAATCCATGCATAACAACCAAAGGTGGGCACCACATGCAGGTAACTGGAAACCAACAACTGGAGCTGATTGATCTAGATTCAAGATGGTGATGCTGAAATTTATTGGCTCTGACCATGCACTGGTGTAAGATTTGCCCATAAAAGTTTGGCTCAAATGCGACCCAATTTGTGAGTGGCATCTAGAGTACAATATGTGCATATGATGGATGGCCATGTTCCATAGAAGTGCATGAATCTAAATAAGAAGTTTTAGATCCAGTGAGGGAAGAAATTATATTTGAAATTTGAACCTGCCATAAAGGGCAGAGTCCTTTATTCTTCAGATCATGCAAGAATCCACTCATTGAACTTCCCGCTATTGTTAGCATTCCAAAATCAACTCAAAAAATAGTTGTCCATGAACTTAAGTGTGAAAATGAGAAATAGATCTGAGAGCACATGAAGGACTTAGTTGAGAGTTTTTGCCTAGATGATATCTGGATTAACATATAGATCTTTGTCTACCATCATTCCTAGGATTTAAACATGCCATGCCCATGACGAATCTTGATGTCAATTCTTAATTCTTAAAAATTATTTCCTAGTTATTCATTAAACATTTATGTCTGAGATATTTTATTAATTGATTACTCATGTATTTGTATTCCTTTTTTTTAAGAATTCATCAAATTAGTATATATTGTACGAGTGTATTGTATTATTAACTATTGATCACAAGATCTTTACGGACCAAAGCATCAAGTTGTCAGCTTCGTAGTAGTTCTGCGTTTGAAGTGTAGACCTGTGAAATGTTTACATGTGGTTGTGGGAAATTTTGTTTTTAGTTTCAGTAAGTTAGTGGGCAAACACTAAAATAGCTTCTGATACTGTCAAATCTGCTCATAGGTGATTTCATTTTCTTATGATGCCAATGTTCCAGGGACACATTGGCAAATGCTATCCTACCTTCTATACATATATTGGGCATCTGCAATTAGTGTATGATAGAACCACCCATCAGCAAACACTCATGGGTGAGCAAACACCCAGGCAGTTCAGAAGATGGCCCGTTAGCAAACATCACTAAGCTGGTAATTGCTCAGTGATACCTTATAACCAAACAACCAATCCTTAAAACGTGTGGTTAAATCTTCCATTTAGAGATGGGTTTTTCTTTTTTTTTGGTCAGTGGGTTTCAAAACTCCCCTATGCCAAAATGTTTCACCTATTTGTTTGTTTCTTTGTGTTTGGCAATGGGTAATCACTTCTTGTAATCAAAAATATTAATTGTTGGACATTTCCACTAGCTGTGGCAATGAGGTTTAGGGTACCCCTGTGATGTGTGTGTTTCTTCAGAGTGCACTTGTTCAGAAATGCTCGTGTTTGGAGTGCACTTGTGATGATTGTTGTAGGCAGAGTTGTTTGGAATAAGAGGGATATTGTTTGTGTATGAAATCTGGCATGTCTAGATATAAGATGCACTTCAGTTTTACACAGAAGGATATGTGTTCACATGAGACTGGACTGTTTTTTCTCTGACCCCCTTATTTTCAGAGATTTTATCTTGCTCATTTCAAACCCAAATGAAGGTTTGTAAACACTAAACAACTATAATGACACCAGGTGAAGGGCTACTTAGACCTTTGAACCTCCAGGGCTAAAGGTGATAACAGAGTGAATGCACCCCTCTCTGGGAGCTTAAGTGTTACCTCACCAACCTATCTATCCTACCTATCTTACCCTAAAGTAAATGGAAGTAAGTATATGGAGCTGGATGAAACTTTTCATTCAGGTTTCAGGTTTAGGGTACCCTTGCAATGTTTGTGTTTTCAACTGCAATGGTCGACATTGTGACTGGGCATTTGTGGTGATGAGAATGTGCACAATGCAAGGCTTGATGACAGTGCTGATGGCCAACAGAGCTAAGGGACAATAAGTAAATAGTGGTTGCTATCTGGGTGAAGGTGCTTGGGGATGATAGCAGAGCTGCACATTGCACAGCTTGAGGGAGGGTTCTTTGGTGGTAGGATGGTCTGCTAAACCATGTACTAGCAGTACTGTGACGTCTTCTTCCATGACCCCTTTCTTTTGGTTACAAGGGCACATGCTTGCAAATTGTTTGAAGTTTTCACAACTTCAAAGTTCGGTTTCTTAAACCTTTCTGTACACCAAGTCATGTATCCAAAAGTGCAACCTCCCAATTTTCCAATTGGTGCACAATTGAAAATGTCAACAAAGGCGAGGCTGGGGTGAGAGTCTGATTTTCAACCCACATGTAGACATTTCAGGTGTGTCCAATGTAAAGGCTAAACAACTCGCCATCTTGCTGCTTTTAATCCTGCCTAAAGATGTGTCATCTGCAAAGTCTCTATAATGGGAATCAGTACCTCAGGCTGAAACTTAGGATGAGTTGGAAAGTGGGGATGATAAGATAGAAAGGAAAAACACTGGGAAAGAAACTCATGATTACTGAAACCGGTCATCAAGGGAGTTTCACTCTCAGTTTATAGTTTGACTTCGATGCAGGGAATCAGCTTAAAGAAGCAAACCATGTCAAGTGCTTACCCCAATTTGCTAAATGATACTGAAATTTGCTCACTCTCTCTTTTCACTTCAACTGAGGATGAAACATGAATATTATGGGATGGTCCAAATTCCTTACAAGCACCTTACCGAGCACAATGGCCTGTACCTGGCACACTCCATATTACCTAACTCAGGGTGTTGGGCGTCAGGGTTTTCAAAACTCTATGGGGTTGCGGACTGCCTCATACAGGCCCTACCCTGCATGAGTTCGGGAAGGATGAATCTAGATCCGTATCTACTTTCACTTTTCTTTTGCAGCATATTTGTGTGTGTGCATGTGTTAATTAGTCAGGGGGGGGGGGGGGGCACAAAGGGGGGTTTTTTGCAACGACGGGGGGCTGGTTGGTGGAAAACCCGGCCTACCCGCGGCCAGTGAGGC
>Ga0116229_10002289_pt1 | contig 30871 bp, 23 predicted proteins | sample S1TSphgellanicum_3_FD_87313 | JGI IMG/M metagenome (GOLD analysis project Ga0116229, IMG submission 87313) | Host-associated microbial communities from peat moss isolated from Minnesota, USA - S1T2_Fc - Sphagnum magellanicum MG | ecosystem: Host-associated > Plants > Peat moss > Unclassified...
TGAATTACTTTCTTTACTTATATTAATTTGGTTATTTGTGGTTTGGTCTTTTAGTTAAATACCTTAGTGTTGATGGTTTGGCTCTCTTTTCTTCATTGCACAAGTATATGTATTTCATGTGACAAGAACCTTAAGGAGTTCTTGATGTTATGTTCCATGTTGTGATGTCATGTTTTAGTTTCCTTTCAATAAAGATTTATGTTTGCACTTGACTAAATCTCCTATTTGTTAACAATTATGCCCATGTAAAAAAAATTTAAATCGCATTGTTAGCCTTTATTGTCGTTTGAACATTATCTTTCAAAAAATTAAATAGAGTTAACCATGTAAATTGTGATGATTTTATGTTAATGTAATAACATTTTGTTACCTGCTGTATAGTAGGGATGAACCAAAACAAAGTAGATAAGAAGAATGGTAGGGAATAACCAAGGTAGTGAATGAGATGAATAGGATTAAAATTGTTGAACATTTTTAATTTTGAATTACTTTTGGAAGGAAATGATTTAGAACAAAGTTCTGAAAATTGTTGAAATTTGGGAATTGTTTTAGTTTTACACATGGAATGAAGAACAAAACAACTAGAACTAGACAAAAACACACATTTTTTAATTCAAAGTTCTATTGGTATTGAAAACCACATATTGAAGCCAAAAATAACAACAATTATTGAATCGTTTGGAGTTTTGTAAAAGCATTGTTTTTTTAGATTTTGATGAATTGGAGGAGGAAATATTATTGTTTGGTATATCTAGATTTCTAAAGTTCTTAGCAAATAGAATACATAGATCTAAGTGATGAATGTTATAAGGACTTAAATAAAAAATACACCATAAAACCAAGGGGGCCAAATCATAGTAAAAGGAGCCAAATCACTTGTTGATTGTAATGAAAACTACACCTCTACTATTTAAAAAATCACCAATAATTATATATAATGAATTATTTGTTCATGTTTTGGGGTTTTGCTTGTTTATTCATGAAATTGATATCCTACAAATTTGGAGTCATTTCATTATGGTGTTAGAATTGATCAAATTTTGTACACAAAGCATTTGTTGATAGGGTTTTTTTTTTAACTATAAAATTTGAACATGTCTTTTGTTATTCAAACATTCACCAAATGTTCTCAATTTTATTATGGGCTCTAATATATTTCATAAGAAAGGTTTCATGTATTTATGTTTTTAAATGCATATGTATTGAATCCTTTGAACTAATGTTCTTAATTTCAATTCTAAACATTTTGAATGGTTCAAAAGGTTCAAAATTTATGATCATGGTTTAAAACAAAAGTCTACATTTGATTATAATCTAGGTCTTCATGTAAAATATAAAATAATTATAATATGGTCATGTTTGGTCTCAATATTGATATTTAATCTCAAAAATTACATTTAAAATATAGTTTTGATATTTAATAGACTAATCCATGCAGGACACATGTAAAATGCACTTCGTAATAAAGATCTCGACCTTAGCACTCATGACTCCTTTTACTGTGAATGGACCCAAGGGAATTTAATATTTGCATGATAATATGAATCAGATGGTGATTTGAAGTTTAGAAAAGCAAGTGGACCAAAAAGCCAAATAGGAAAACATCATTTATGATCTTGAAAAACATTAAGATGCAGACTAAAAGGTGCATGAAACACTGAATAGGGGTAAAGTTTTGGAACCCAAAAGGTTATGAACGGAAAAACAACTTGTAGGACATCGGGTGTTTTCAATACACTACTAGAAATCCTATCATTTGCAACCAATCACTATGCAATTAGCATGTAACTTGTTGTCATTTGCAACTATTTTGGTCATGTTTACGACTACAAATTTGGTAATGTATAATTTATGGGCCATACGATTGTGTGTGCAACTAACATGGAACTAATGTGTACAACATGGACATGTGTCATAAAAATAATGGCCTAAATTTATACATATTTAAATTATTATACTTAATATATCTACATAAGTTATATGTAATAGTATTATGTACCTCTAGTACTAAGGTTAACCCCATGTTAACTTAGGCTAGCCTAAATTAACCTAGTTTAAAATAACCAGGGCTAAATTAAATTAGGCTAAACTAATTATGGTTAATTTAAATTAAGCTAAATTAATCATGGCTAAATTAAGTTAAATTAAACTAATTTTTGTTTAAATAAATTAAACTAAATTAAATTAGGCTAAATTAACCATAATTAAATTAAGTTAGGTTTAAATAATTATGGTTAAATTAAATTAAGTTAAAATCAACCATGGTTAAATTTATTAAACTAAACTAATTATGGTTAAATTAAAGTAAGCCATGTTAATTATGATTAAATCAAGTTAAGCTAAATTATTTATGGCTAAAATAAATTAAAAAATATTAATCATGGCTTAAATAAACTAAGATAAATTAAATTAGGCTAAAATGAATATGGTTAAATTAAGTTAGGTTATAATATTTAATTAAATTAAGCTAAATTAAATTATGATAAAATAAATATGGCTAAATTATGTTAAATTAAACCATGGTTACAAGTTTTATGTATTATTTTATGTATTATAAGTTTTCAAATTTGATTTGTCAAATATATATATATATAATATTTTTTTTTGGCAAGTAAAATTTTTTGATTTTATTTTATTTAGAATCTTTTTCAGAAAATGTAAATTGGATTAAATAAAAAATCTTCAAAATCAATGAATATGATAATAATATTATTTATTAATTAAACGTTTATTTTAATTATAGTGATAATCAATTATATATATACATTGGATAGGTATTATATATTTAAATTTTATTATTTATGTTAAAATATTAATGTAAACATGCTACACTAATTAACCTACAAGTACATAAATTAAACAACTTTTGCTTACTTTTATTTGATTTATCACTACGCGACATTTGTTCCCAAGGACTAGCAAAATCAAAATAACGAAATTCTTGAGTCATTTCTATAGGTTTAGAAACCACACGTTTATCTTAATCATCATAACGTACTTCCACATATCCACTTAAAGGAAAGTCTTTTTGTAATGGATGGCCCTCAAAACCGTAATTTGTTAATATACAGCGTAAATCGAGGTGGTTGGAAAAATAAACACAAACATATCCCACACTTCTCGCTCCCACCAGCTGGTTGATGGAAATATACTAACTATTGAACAAATTGGAATTATTTTGTCTACATTGCTTTGTACACGAATACGTGAGTTATATTAAATACATCTTAAGTTAATTACTAGTTTAAAGTAGATAATAATATTAAAATCATATTTTCATTAAGTAATCATAATTATTAAAAAATCCTATAATCATCTTTGAAGTGCAAAAGAAAAGGAGTAATCAAAAATTAAAAAGAAGAAAAAAAAGAAAAAAAAGCTTTCCAAGTTACAAAACGTTTTGTCTTTTTTTCTTTTCTTTGGACCCTTCCTACTTTCAAACCTCATAACTTTCTTATTTTTTATTCATTTTAAACGATTTAAAGTGCTATAGGAGTGCCACTTGAAGTTCTACAAATCACATTGAAACTTTAATAGCATAGAAACAACATAAAAGGAACTTTTTGGGTGTTTAAGAATCGGCCTTTATAATGTTCAAATTTTTTTTGAAATTTTGGCCCCCTTTACTTTGGGGAGCCATAACTTTTTCATTTTTAATCTGTTTTCAACAATTCTTCATGTGTTAGATGTGCCAAGAGGAGGGCTTCAAGTTTTTTCTGGACATCAAAAGCAATAAAGCCCTCCCCTAGTTGGTATACTCTAATACATCAGTTGTATCTAATGTGCGATTAGGTTGGTTCATGAGGTCTGCAATGGAATGTTTTAACCCATATCCTTTGGCTTCCAATTCTATTTGGCTTAGTCTATAAGTAGGAGTAATAGCTATGTAGTATCCAAATATCAAGTGCCATTGGGGATGAATGAATGGAAAAAAATTGACCTTTATGAAATGGTTAAACCTAAAAATAAAATCTGATTATTCTAAACCTACCTATATAGCCTAAGCTTAATTACTTTTCAACCTACTTACATACTTAAGTAAACCTACCTACTTAATAAGATTTAATAATTACCTACCTACCTAGGCACCATGTGTTAACATCTTATTAACCAAAAATTGGATGATTTAGATTTCATTAATTAATATTTAAAAATTAAAAAATAGGTGGGCATTAATTGCCACATGTCACCATATAATTGGTGTTTAAAATGAACACATGTCAAATGGTCAATGAATGTTCCATGGTCTGCCATGTGTCATCATCTTAATGGCAAAAAATTTAACTATTGGGATTAATCCAATGAATTTTTAATTTTGAAAACACAAAAAAATTAAATACTGACATGTGGACCACAAGCTAGTTGTCCAATTTTTAAACATGTGTCATATTTTGATTAGTTGCAAGGAAAGTTACACATAAGGTGCAATTACATTTGGATTGGTATGTATGGATGAACATGTATATTAACATCGTATATACATGTTGCATATGTATTGTCACATGTAATTGAATGTCATGTGCAACTTGCCTTAAGCAACTACACAAATTAGTAGTTGCATGTGTGGCATGCAATTGAATTTTAATTGTAAATGACAATTGCAAAACCCAAAATTTCTACTAGTGATAAGCATGGGAACTAAACGAGAAGTATGGACAGGAGGTCTTTAAAAATGTCCTAGTTATAGAAGATAATCTCCAATGAGGGGGATTAGGTCTAAAATATATCCAAGAAAAAGGGGTATTCATACTCTCCAAGCACCATTGATTATTTGAAAACCTAAGGACAATAAAAATCTAAAGGACAAAATATTATAAGTCTAAAATTTGTGCATAGTCGACAAAGTAACTACAACAAACGCACAAGTATACCATTTATGTACCAATCAGCATTGCCAAAATATCATGAGCCAATAGAAGTTTAAGAAATGAATCATGATTCTAATCCTAGTATTCCAAAAATGGGTAGATGAGAATTACCCAAAAACTTATGTGTATAATGATGCACAAGTGAATTTTAGAGGAGGCATTACTAATTCCAACGAACAATAGAAATAGAAGATTTGAAAAAAATAAAAAAGATCCAAAACGTTGAAGTTATGATTCTGAAAATTCAGCAATGTTGGCTCAAACTTGTTCTAAAATTTGTGCTTTTTGTAAAGTCGGAGGACACGTCATCATAGAATGTCCATTGATTAATAGTGAAGTGAAGGATGGATTTGTTAGATATGTGGGATAATAAATGTTATAAACAAACTCTATAGAACAACCATAGACAAAATAACAAATTCGCAATGGTTCAGAAAATAGGTTGCAAGAGCTGGGTTTGAGTGAAGCACAATTTGAACACAATAGAATGAGAGTGTGGAATTCTCCAAATATGATTAAGGCCGAACCATTTTCTTTAAGACTAAATTCTAGACAACAAAAAGTGCAAATGAATGTTGTATAACTATCCAAGCTAGGATGTCCAGACTGTTTACACCATCATCAGTAAGGTTTAGGCTGATGAGTGGGATACCTCAGATACCTAATATTGTTTCACAAGAACAATTGGTTGGATTTATGATGCCAAAAATAACTACTATAACTTGTAAGCTTGGAACAAAGGCTGAGCCATCCGCAAGGAATTAATTTGAGAATGGTCAAACTACATATTGCATACTAGTGATTATTCAAGTTGGAAAACACATAGACCAAATTTATGAAGATCCGAATAAGGTAACAGTACCCATTTCAAGACCGTTCATGGCAAGACAAGCTAACAAATATGTGGGATGGCCACCACTAATTCCATTAAACTGTGAAAGGTAGAAGATTGGGTCGGTAATGAATATTAAAACAAAAGGCTTAGTGGTCAAACCATATCAATTGGCTTTGAAGTATCCAAATTATAAGAAAGATGTAAGTCTAAATGATCATGTGAAAGTTTTTTCAGACAGTTGTTCGAATGAATGGCGAAACCTCGGAGGAGTACATCATTAATGCATTCAATTATACATTGAGAGAAATGGCATCAAGTTGGTGTCATAATTATATGTTAGAATTTTTGGATTACATGTTTTTCAAATTAACTCAAACATTCCATAAATGTCACAGGAAGACACAAAATGATGGACAAATTTACATGGAGTTTAAGAATATCAAGCAAGGAGAGACTGAGCAAGTTGAAGTGTACTATGAACACATACAGAAGTTGGTTCATGGATTGTAAACACCAACCACAAATAATTTTTTGACCACGGTGTTTTAGGCAAGTTTATAATCTTATTTGAGGATTACAACTATAGGAATGAAGCATACCATGTTACAAATGCATAAGGAGGCGATTCTACTATGTGAAGAAAAGATGACCCGAACAGAAGCTCAAAGTGCATTGTCGGCACCACAAATGTCTAAATCTATAACGACACAAACAAAACCAAGAAAGATTAGCAAACATTGTACAAATTGTGGGAGAAACAACCACAATGTGGAGACATGTAAAGTCAAGAAGGAAGAGCCCACTATAGCAGTAGCAAAAGCTACCAATCAACCTCAAAAAGGTCAAAAGAATATTTTATATGCTTCCTTTATCTATGGTTTGAATGGACATAAGATGATGGATTGTCCCAAGTTTGCAAATATGCAGAAAATGTTTCAAAGGAAAAATGCATCAAACTCGGAAGGGAAAGCCATAGTTGAGGTTGAGACAATTAATGCAAATGTGAATTCCATTGATGTTAATGTTACTACAAGGAGTAGAATCATAGAAAAATAGGTGTTCTAGGAGAGAAAACCAAAGAAGAACAAAACTATTGTAGATTGGGAGGAGGAAAAGTTAAAGAATACAATGGCGAAGACAATTTAGCAGCTGCAAAAAACACAAGCTACTAGTGAAGGATCTTCTACATCAATAGAAGGATGGAACATGATGTGGCTAAAAATGTTTGATACTACACCTTCTATAGAACCTCAAAAACTTTAGGAATCTGTAGTTTCCCAAAGTAAATTGATATCAATAGAAGAAATATTTTAGGATATCAATAGATAGATATGGAAACTAATTTTAGTTTGAACTTGACATAATTACTAAAAATGGCTCTTGAGTTGAAAAGATATCTTTGGCAAAAAATGAAACCAAATAAACCATAGATTGTAACTAAAACAATAATAGAAAAAACAACACCATCTATAGTATCGAAATAACAATAACAACAATCATTATTAATAACCATATGGCAATTATTCAAGTATAGATTGGAAAAAATATTGTAGAAAATGTATTGCTCAATGGAGGGTCTAGGGTTAATATTATTACAAAGTTTAGTTGAGATTAAGGTTGGGGTTACCAAAGCTTAAACTGGCACCATATAATCTGAAGATGGAAGATTAGAGTATTACAAAACCAATAGGATTGATTCGCGATTTGAAGATATATGTTCATGACATATCCTATGTTACTACATTTACTATATTGCTAAATAGTGTGACACACACTAGTTATTCCATGTTATTATGGAGACCTTGGTTGAGGGATGCCAAAGTAGCCAATGATTGGGGGAACGACATAGTGACAATTCATGGGAATGGTATGGTTAGAATTATAGTAGTGACAAAACACCTAGGAGCAAAGGTGAAATGATTAGAAGTGTTGTTATGCTACGATCCATAGATGAGGAGGATATCATATTTGTTATGGAACCAGGATTGTTTTCCATCGGCACCATTAGTTTACCAGAAAATTTTCAGTTTGTAGAAACCACAAAGTATACCCACACATCTTTATTGAATTTCAGAATTACAATATAAACCAAAAGAGTATAAAATTCATTTCAGTAGAAGGAGAATGACGCACTCCCAAGTCCCTTGTTGAACCCACTTGAGGGTCCAATTATGTAGAGTTGCGGAAAGTTGGGACTTGAGGGTCGTTCCCAACTTCTAGCACAAAAAAGGGGGTAGAGGGGCGTGCTAGAAGTCTCGGGATTAGACTAGGAAGAGGGACTAGATTATCAAGTTCAAATTTGCATCCAAAACTAACCACAAGAGGGTTAGTTAGCATTCGGGAACACCTTTGGGTGTTAAGACAAGCCACGAGCACTTTGACACACAAGACTCACCACGGCCCGGACTCGAGGAAGCCACCACCTTCCCCCTTATAGTATACTCTGTAGCTCTCTGCCGAGGCTACATCCAAATGGCTCTTTTTCCCAGGACTCCCAAGTTGGAGTCTCGAAATTATCTCGGGTTGGAGTCCTGGGACTTTGGACGCTCATAGCTCCTCGCCCCGAACTCGGATTGGGACGAGGTTAAAACCAAAGTTGTAGCTCTCGTCAAGAGCTTTCCAATGCCGTGTCGCACTCCTTGAGGCGACGTCGGAAAGAGGTCGATTCTTGACTTTTAGTGGTCGGGAGTCATACTGGCAATTTGACTCCCGACCCTTCTTTTGCCCATAACTTGGGCTGCAGATGTCCAAATGGCCCATGCGAGGCCATTTTGGGCATCTACACTTCAAGAGCTTTTCATTGATATAAAGAACGCACCAATGCAAGGAGATTTGACCCCTCAAATTGTCTTCTAAATTTTCAGGAGTCTCGAAGGACTCCATTTTCCCACTTTTGGGAGTGTGAGTTGCATTCTCACACTTAGCCCCAAAGTGGGGTTGCGACAGAGAAACTACAAACATATATGAACCAAAAGTTGTTTTAGAAGATAAAGTATATCCTAAGACTTATTATAAACATCAACTAGGGAATGTTGAAATTGATAAAATTCCATCCAAAGTCAAGCTCAAAAACTACAAATTATAGGTTGGACACTCATAGAAGAACAAGAGTTAACAAATCTAAATTTGGGGATTCAAGTAGAACCTTAGATGGTGAAAGTGAATTCAAATCTACAACCAGAGAAGGTGCGGGAATTATAAGAGTAGTTGAGGGAGTACAAAAATGTTTTGTTTGGACGTATAAGGATTTAAAATGCATTCCAATAGAGTTGGGGAGCATTTATTTGGAGAATAATGCCATTTGGAATGAAAAATGGACCTTCAACATTTCAGAGAGTGGTCACAAAAGCATTCAAAGAATATGTAGATATTTTTATGAAAACTCATTTGGATGATTTTATAGTTTATAATGATACAAACTCATTTGCAAAAGCTCAAATTATGTTTTTAGAAGTGTAGAAAATACAACATCAATTTAAACCTAGAAAAATGCACTTTTTTTTATTGTTATTATGAGTAATTATTGGATTCATTGTCTCAAAGGAAGGCAAGTTATTGGATCCTAAAAAAATCCAGGCCATAGTAAACATGTCGATACCATGGAATTCATAGCAAATTCAAGTGTTAAACGGTATGGCGCAATTTTACAAACATTTTATTAAGAATTTTGCAAGGATCATGGCTCTAATTATGAAGTTCATAAGGAAGATAAAAAAAATTCTGTGGACAAAGGAATGCCAAAAAGCTTGGGAGCTAATTAAACAGAAGTATATTGAAACACCAATTTTAATACCACCAAAGTGGGATGTGGAGTTCCGTGTTCACACATATGCATCATTATTGGCTATGGGAGCTTTATCAGCATAGAATATAATAGAGAAGAGGAATCAACCAATAGTGTATGCTTATAGGCTTCTAAATAGTGTAGAACAAAATTATAGTACCATTATCCATTAGGAAATAAATTTATGTTTTATGTTGATCATATGGCTTTAGTTTACTTGGTAAACAAACCACATGTTTTAGGAAGAGTAGTTAGGTGGTTATTGTTGTTTCTGGAGTATGATTTCATAATGGTGTACAAGTCAAGCAAGACTCATGTAGTTATAGATGTTTTGTCCAAATTACCTAATGTCATAAAACCTTCAAGAATCCCAAAATAGACCACAAATGTTAGTTTATTTTTCATAGAACCAGAATGATTGAATGATGTTAGAATGTTATTACAAATAAGATAGATTGAAGAGTTTTTTTTAGACTAGGGCAAAACAACAGTTAGCTAAGAGGGTTGAACCCTTTACAATGAAGAATGAAATTTTGTATAGGATGAAGCCGGACAATAGATTGAAGAGATGTCTATCAACCATAGAAGCTCAAAAGGTGATGAAAAAATTGCATGAGGGAATAACAGGAGGGCACTTTGCAATTGAAATCACAAATAAGAAAATTTTAGATGCAAGGTTTTGGTGGCCCACAATGTATGGAGATGTCATTGATTCCTATAGATCGTGTGATGCATGCCAATGCATCGGAGGGTTGGCTATACGAAGTTTGGCCAAGTTAGTCACAATTCTTCCAAAACAACCTTTCATGAAATGGGGCTTGGATTCTGGGACCAATCACACTAGCAGGACAATATATAGGGAATAATATATATTAACACATATTAAATTAATTTAATACTAAAAACTGAATTTAGGACTTTATACAACTTGGTGGATGGAATGAACTCCATTTAGTGGCCACCAAAGTTAACATATTAACGATCATTTTTTATGTGAATGCCATATTATAAAAAAATTCAATTACATTATTTCCAAATAAAAACAACTTTGTAACCAACAATTCCAAAAAGATCCATGTACACATTATATTAAAAACATCTAAAACATCTAAATCAAGACTATAATGAATTTTCATGAGTGATTGAAAATCAAATGTTAGTGTTCCGCTCTAACATCAAAAGACTCAACCATTTGAATTTGAAACAAAAAGAGAGGCCAAATTGGCAAAACTACAACATCATACTGTCACACAAATTTTAATAATACTTTTCAAATATATATACACCATAAAACTTTTGAAAATATAATTGAATGCTTGGTGGCCACTAGGTGAAATATTAAAAATTGTAAGCTATTAAAACTAAATCACACAACTTTCATTTAAAGTCAGAAAAAGGAACAATGTTTTGAATATAATATATTGACAACATACTAAATTTCTAACAACAACAACTTGATTGATCCATTTTAATTGTATAATAACAAATTTATTTTTTTTCAAATTTCATATAAAATCAAAATAGTATTTATCTTGGTGCTTAGCAAGCGATAATACATAATAGATTATCAAATTAAAAGGTCACCATTAAATGCTCCTAATAAACAAAAATAAAAATTCAATTTTTTGAAATACAATATATAATGATACAAAAAAACATCAAAAATTTGCAAATATAATTTAATCAATATCATCAACATCCTGCACAAATTGGTTGAAACATTAGTAGCATTGAAATTAATTTCAGTTATAATAGCATAAGTAGCAAGAATATTAATTTGACTTTTGTTTGTTGTATTTTTTTAAATTAAAAAAAAAATAGTTGAAATGTTAAGCCATTGTTCTGGATCTGTTAAATTACATTTCCACTTCCCATTCCAACAATTTTCATATATATGTCATTGATCCAAATTTGATCTTTTTTCCATAAGAACCCACCATTAAACTTTCACCACTTTAAAATATTCATTTTTTTCCTCGATAACATCACCCTCCACTATTCCCATCTAGAGAGGAACAAGATTTGGATCATGTGGTCTCATGAGCACAAAATTTCCAACATTAAGATCTTTAAATGGTGTGTATGTAGTTAAAGGTTTCATGTTCTTTGGCCCACAATAATGAACTTGAATGGGATCTTCTGGATCAACAATGTCCATCATAGTTGATGATGAAGCCTTAACATAATTAAACTTCAAATTGTTCGAAGGCTAGAAACCCTCCAAAAGATTTGTACTTTGAGGCAATAATGATATTGACAAATGCAACAAAATATCTTCCTAGTACTCCACATACAATTTCATCTTCATTTCATATGTGGAACTTTCCACAATGCCCATCTTCCAAAAATCCACGTCTTTTGATACTCCAAAACTTATTAAAAAATTTCTTTCCACTGACCTTGACACATCATTGCCCCAAATTGGATGGTATTGACGCACCCCCAAACTCCTCGTAAAACTCAAATGCGAGTTTGAAGGTGAAATCAGCGAAAGAAATAGGAGTTGGGATGCACTCTTTAGTTTGCAACATTTTGGGGGTAAAAAAGGCATGCTAAAGCTTCGAGATAGGGACTAAGAAGAATGATAAATGGGTCAACTATTCACATGGGCCTGCACAAACCAAATAATAAGTTGATTAGTGCGTAGTTTGTAACACTTTTAGTGCACAGACTCATCACGTGCAAACACGTACTCATAAGATTCACCACAGCCCGAACTTGGGGGAAGCCACCACCTTCCCCCTTATAATATTCTTTGTGCATGACCATGGGGCCTACACCCAAATGTCATCCGAGGACTTCCAAGTTGGGAGTCTTGAAATTCTCAAAATTGGAACTTTTGCAACTTTGGAGGCCCATAACTTTTGTTGAGAACCTCTAATTGAGATGAGGAATGAAGTAAAGTTGTAGCCCTTGTCAAAAGCTTTTCAACAATATGTGACATTCCACCTACACACAAGTAAATTAGGGAGATTCTTGACTTTTAGTGATCGGGAGTCAAATTGGCAATTTGACTCATGGCCTTTCTTTTGGCCATAACTTGTGTTTTAAGTACTCAAATGGGTCATGCAAGCTCATTTTTGACATTTAAGTCTCAAGAGCTTTTTCATGGTATAAGGAACTTTTCAATCTAATGAGTTTTGACCCTTCAACTCGCTCTTTGAACATTCAAGAGTCCATCAGGATCCATTGCGACTCCAATTCCCAAAGTGGGAGCCCACCTAGGCGTGTGTGGGTTCATTCCTTCACACTCTCCTACACTTTCGGGCTTCACTTTCGGTCGGCACCTTTGCAAGCCCTTGCCTTGGTCGAGAGCCCAAGGCTAAGGTTGCAACAAGTATAGAACATGGCATGGAATTCTAGTAGGCAACTTTGGTGAACTGTTTAGATTAACTTTCCATAATCTAATCAGAGGCCCATCTATCGGACCCTAGATAAGATCTATGGGGGAACCTTTGTATTGCATCATTAGCCAATTTGACGAATCAACAAAAAGTTTAAATAAATGCATATCAGTATGCTTAACCAATGTTTCAAGGCCATCCTTCAAACAACCTAGGCCTTGATATTTAAAATCTAGAATTTCCTGAATCAACTGAAGAATGAATAGTTTTTCCTGTGAAATCATGAAAGCTCTCATCAAATTTGCTAAAATGTAATTGTTTCCTCCTTCGATTTTTTTGACAAATAACTAAAACAACCATCTATATCCTCATGTGTATGGCTAACTACAAGAAATCCCAATTTGACCTCCTCAAACACATCCCTCACCATCAACAATGATAGAAATGTTAACAAATGCTAATATTTATTATCTTTAACACAATTATCCATTTGAAGCAACAAATTTCTTAGCAAAGGTTTTGGACCAACAATTTGATCCAGGGTGTTTAATTCACATATGCAACACAACTTCCTTTGCAACATACGTGCAAAGAATGAGTTTTGTGGGGGGTGTTCAAACAAAACTTTTGATCTTGAAATTGAGGCCGCCTCCAACACCCATAAGAGCCATAATAAGAACCCAATTGTGAAATTGGGATCGTTTGGCCACAACTCATTAGAATATTGTGCCTATCTCTCATCCCCATGACCATGTGTTATCATACCTATGAGGGTCATGGGCAATTGTCCAAGCCCATATATCATTTTGTTGCACACTTGCAACCTTGGAAACACAATTTTTGCATGGTCCATCTTGTCATGAATAATGCATTAGAAGTCATCCTTTGATTGCACTAACTTTGTCCTCCAAGTATGGTATAAGTTTCTACATGATTATTTGTGCAAGATATGATTTCTTAGCTTCGTTTCATATTCTAAAACCTCATTGCTATTCTTTCCCAATTTGGATATCAAGTCTTTCAAGGATTCACAAATAGTGCAATTCACAAACACGAACCCCTGTTTTCACACATCAACATTTAAATGATGTTTTCTCCTCAACCTACTCATAGCAAATTGAGAAATACCTCCAATTTTTAATTCCTTGTTTATTTGCCAATCCACAGATACAAAAAAACAAAGAAATATTAAGCTTTCCATGATAGATCTACATTCAAAAACCCATTTCAATTTTTCAAAACCTAGTTTTTCATGAGTAACACTCGATGTATGGCCACCAAGCATTTTTCGTCAAATAGAAACAAAAATTATTGGTCATTCCATAAAATTTGTCAGATCATTACATTCCTACAACTATTCCATGTTTCAAGCAAAAGACATCACACATCTTGTCTACCATTTCCAATCCTTTTCACTTGATGCAACATGGTATCCATAGACAAGTCAATCAATCATTGAACATTGGATTCTGCTTGTTGAGTTGACATCCGTAATTTATGTGTACCTTTGTTCCCACGTGGTAAAAATTAACAACCTCACTTATTATTTGATTTGTACAACATATTTGTTGACTTGGAAAGACCAATGATCTAATACCAAGCAGTTTCATAGATGTCCAAACCGTAAATAGTGAAAAAAAATTGTTGGTTTCCACCTCCCCTTCTATGCAACCTTTTTCAAATATCTAAACCATATGTTGTAGAGTCTTCGAAAAACAAATTCCAAAACTCTTGTCTCAACAACAAGGTTTTTCCACAAGGAAATGTTGATGACAATTCATCACACAACATTTTGCCGCACCCACATTAAACACCGATTCTTCTAACAACACTTTTTCAATTCTAGAAATGGAACCTTCAAAGTCAGCCACACTTCACTTCCTCTTATGAAAGGAATATTTCTTTTTCTTTACACCAACTACTCCCACATCATCAACATCTAGTATGTGGTTTTATTAAATGCTATGAGATGCTCTTTAAGGGGGTACCCATCAAGAATTGTCTAATCTAGCAGGCATTTCCAAATGGTCATCATTGTTGATATAATCGAAAGATAATACAAGATGCAAAACCCAACATGATCCTCCCTAAGCCGATCATCAAGAACTGCTTCTTGTGGGTCGCATGCAACCACATAACCTTTTGGAAGGAAAACCCCACCATGGTTTACAAGATCACAATTTAAATCGACACCATCCCATTATATTTGAATTTGTCCCTTTCACGCCATGGCCATGCACTATATCATTATTCCCATGTGCATTCCCTTGTCTATAGTCCTCTTTATTTCATTCAAAATTTTCCTCAATACCAACCTCTTCATCACTTTCCACAATATTCTTTTCACTTCCTTCCTCGTTCATAAAATTAGACCTAGACTCCCCAATGGACCCTTCCACACCATCTTCAGATATATAATTCATTTCACCATGTAAATCCTCGTTACACAAGTCCTCAACTCTATTACCCATATTCTCCACATCATCAATGTTTTCAGCTTGAAAACTTTTTGCCAAAAAATTGTCCTTACATGAAACTTGTTTCTTCGAAAGATTATTCACCCCATCCATTATCACCTAACATTTCTCTATTTTTGTTTGGACCACTTCATCATTCAATGAAAGATACTTACAAGGCCAAAAAACCTTTATTCCAACCGCTAATCCACAATATCTCGCACTTAAAACTAGACATAATAGTTTTTTTTACTCACATTCATCATTCACAGCTTCAATTAAAACCACAAGAAGATATCAAAACGTAAAGTACCTTGCATATTTTAGGCATCCACCCACAAACTACAACTCCTAGAGACTACTAGCTGTCTCTTTAAGAAGTAATCCGCATGAGAAACTCATGTCGGTTGCTAGGTGGTTTTTTGGAATAAATCCATGAAAGAAATGCCTAGCGACCACCAGGTGTCTCTCGAGAAACATTCCTAGAGAGAAATACCTAATGACTACTAGGCATCTTTCTTGAAAACATTTTTAGGGAAAAATGTTTAGCAGCCACCAGGCATCTCTCTAGGAAATAATCCACAAAAGAAACACTAGGTGATCGCCAAACATCCTTCCAGGAAACAATTTGCAAAAGAAACGCCTAGGGACCGCTAAGTGTCTTTTTGGGAAATATTCCATAAAAAAAATGCTTAGCGATTGCTAGGCATCTCATTGGGAAACAATCCACAAGGAAAACACCTAGCAGCTGCCAAACATCCCTTCACGAAACAATTCGCGGGAGAATGCCTAGCAACCGCTAGGCATTTCTTTGGAAAACATTCATGGGGAGAAATGCCAAGCAATCGCCAAGCGAATCATTGAAAAACATTCTTAGGGAGAAACGCCTTATAATTGCGAGGCATCTCTAAGGGAAACATTCCTAGGGAAAAATGTCTTGCAATCACCAAGTGTTTCTTTGGCAAACAATCCTTGGGAGAAACACCTATTGGCTACAAGCGTCTTTTCAAGAAACATTCCTTGGGAGAAATGCCTAGCGGCCACCAAACATCTCTCCGAGAAACATTCCTAGGGAGAAACGTCTAGTGACCACCAAACATTTTTCTTGTAGTCTCTTTTCACCAAAGATGTCGGAATTTTTTTCTTGCTAAAATTAATGGTGTAAGGTTTCTCTTGTAGAGTTGATCAATGGCCAAAAAAATGTGTTTTTGTCAATATTCTAATTTTCGTTTATTTGGGGATTCTTCTCAGTTTTAAACCATAATATATATTACATGAATGCTTTCATTAGCAAATAGATTATGTCCAAATTGTGCATGCTTAATACTTGTTGGAAACTCCTAATAACTTGGCAAAAAAATTGATGCTACAAAAGTGATTATATATATTAAAATTTATTAGTTAGATGAAAAGAGTACAAACATGAAGGGAAAGGAATCAAGTAGATTTTGAAAAGGAACTATGGCTTGCTTAATGATAGAAGGGAAAGCTTACTATGTTGAATCACAACCTCAACAAAACATATGAAAATATTTGCGCTTTTGACCTAGCAAATAAACATTGACATCTAAAGTGCATGAATGAAAATGTATGTTTATTGTTTTATGATTATTTAATTTTTACAAAAAACTACTTATTGGTTCCAAATGTTTCAAACCCCTCATACCTTGTGTGGATTTGAGTTTGATTGCATAATTAGAAGATCTATTTAGCCCATTGCACATGGTTGGTTCCACTGCTTTGTTGTGAAAACCTGAATTCACAAACTCTTAGGTATTATGACAAAACTACATTTGGTATAATTTGAGCAAATCATATGTATGTGCCATGAGATAGAATTCTAGGCCCTTTCACATCCTAAATTGCAATGTTCTTTCTTCCTAATAGAAAATTGATGAATTGTGCATAACATACTGTATTGACATAAAATCCCTAATTCAATAAGTGTGTTATTGGGGATACATAGGAAGCCCTAAATCATGAAAATTATATTATCATGTGACTGTCATAGAATTGGAATGATGAATTTGGGAAATGACATACCAGTTAGGTGTAATCCTGTTTGGATTGCTACTATCCCCAAATGAAGACATGGCGATTGGGAATCTACATTGCCTCTCTTTGTTGTTTGTTGTTAGGCTCTGTGCGACTTGCAAATTCAAGGACTTCAACATGAGCAAGCGAAAGGAAAGGTTATTTGTGTGATGGAAACATGGCTTCATTTGCATTACAAAGAGAGACCAAGAACGAAATAAGCATGGAAGGAAGATAGAGGGAATGAGATATCAACTTTGCGCAATGAAAAAAAGAAGAAATGAAAAGCAGAACCTCAACATTAGTTATTCGATTGTTGGGAACAATAGTTCAAAAATGCCAAACAACAAGTCTTTCAACCTATATGTTCCTTCAATAGTGTGGCGCAAGCCAAAAAACTTAAACTAGTCACTCCATGTTGTGTTCATTTGCGATGTTTGTTGTGGAATTCCAAATGTCTGTTGCCTTTGTCTTTTGAAAACTTACAAACTCAACCCAATCCCACTTCTTTTGCGTGAAGAACATCATCATTACAAAAAGATGTTCAAGAATGCTTTATTGTTCAAACTCATGCGTTTCTCGTAACTTTTATTTAATGTAGAGAGTGGGGCCTCCACTTCGAGTGTAATGATGGATGTGTACTTTCAAAAGGAAGATCTACACCGTGTATGAAGAGACTTGAAATCCTAAGAGTTGGAAAGAATAATTGATATTGCATATTTAATATATTTGATTTTTAAAATTTTTTTATAACAAAAAATTTATAACATATAATTAGCAACTATGGTTGGTTTCATGAATTTGTAATGATCTTTCATTATATTTGGGTTTAGTGAAATATATCCAACGAGAAAAAACATAGGGCTATTTGTCTTTGACCATGAAAACCTAAAACTTTATGTTTAACTTTTGAGTTTTGAATTTCAAATTTTCAAGTAATCTCTAAAGAAAAAAAAGGGTAGGCACTTGTAGGTATATTAATTGTTTCGAATAACCAACATTAAAGTTATTATTGGTAAATTATTACCTACAAACTAATTGACATTACAATTATCTTTTTGTTAATGAATATTGTTTGTATACAATTATATTAAATTAGTAGGAAAGACATACCTTTAAATTCATGAATATTCAATGAATATTTCATAATAGATTATTATGAAATATAGGCTTTTAGGGTTTAGGGTTTACATTTAGGGTTCGAGTTTTAGGGTTTAAGGTCTAGGTTTGGGTTGTAGGCTATAAGGTTGGGACTTACAATGCAGGGTTTAAGGTTTGAGCTTTAAGGTTTAACGTTTAGGGTTTAAGGTTTGGATTTTAGGCTTTAGGCTTTAGGGTTTGGGTTTTAGGCTTTACGGTTTAGGGTTTTGGTCTTAGGCTTTAGGGTCTAAGCTATAGGGTTTAAGGTTTAGACTTTAGGGCTTCAGGTTTAGGTTTCAAGGTTTAAGCTTTAAGCTTTAGGGCTTAGGGTTTAGGCTTTAGGGTTTAGGCTTTAGGGTTTAAGGTTTGGGGTTTGGGCTTTAGGGTTTTAGGCTTTAAGGTTTGGGCTTTAAGGTTTAGGGTTTTGGATTTGTGTTTTAGGGTTTAGGGTTTAAGATCTTGGCTTTAGGGTGTAGGGTTCAAACTAAAATTTGAATTTAGGACTTAATACGACTTGGTGGATGGAATCAACTCCACCTTGTGGCCACCAAACTTAACTAATTAATGATTAATGATCCTTGTCGAGTTGATGTGAAAATAATATGATGAGTTTTGCATGATTTCCATTATTAAATCATGAGTTATTAAGTTTGTGATGCAATTCATGGAAGGTTGGAATTTGGCTAAACATGAGGGATTGCAACTAGGTGATTAATGACAATGCTGACTTGGTTGAATTTTCTTTAAATGGATGATGGTCACTTTGGCTACATTATCAAAATTGAAAAAAATTCATACCTATCCAAACATAATTATTGTTTTCAAGTAATTCTGGGTATCCTTTGCCCATCCATGGTGTCAAAATCAATCTTTCCCATACAAATGTTTGGAATTTGTTTATAGATGTAACACATTTTGTAGTAAAAGTTTTGCAATATTGATAGTTTGAAATACTAATAATACATTAGACATACACCAATATGGCCATTAGATAGGTGAAACATTCATCAAAATGAAAGTGCTTTTTCATCCCACATTAATATGATAAATTTTCTAGATGAAACCTAGAATTTAAAACAATCACACACTTTGAAATTTTCATATTTATTCAACAATGAATAACACAAAACATTTAATATATTGGGAAACCATATGTAGTTTTAATAACAAGTTGCAAAAGGTTTCATTTAAAAATTCTTTAATATGAAAAAATGGAAAGGACTTTTATTAAGTAATCTTGTTGTTTTGCCTAATAGCTTGTTTTGGCCCAACACTTTTATAATAAATTGATAAATTAATAATTTATACATTTGGGGAAAAAACAAATATTGATTGACCTACATAAATATATTACAAATCATTAAACAATTTACATTATTTTGTTGGGGTGTGCCTCATGTTTTTATTTTTGGCACAAAGGAAAAAAAGGGGTTTTTTAGTTTTGATCATTGAAAAACATTTGAAGACAGATGGGATGAGCTAAATATTGATGTTCGATTTCAGATTTGCCACCTTATTTACCATAAATTCTTTGTGGGTGTTACAAAGTGGTCACATTGGAGTCTATAAATCTTGCCAAATGGTGGAATTTCACCAACAAAAAAACATGTTCACAAACAATGCATCAACCTTTTTGCCAACATAGTTGTTCATTATGTGTAAGATCTCACCAACTTTCCATTCATGCTTGTTTGTTCCTCTTGCCACTGAACTATTTCATTCCATGGTGTGTTGCTAATTTACTATGAAGTTTTGTTGAGGCTCTTTACTCACCAATGCTTGAACCTTGTATGCACTTTGTTTTATGTTGTGAACATTACGCACGGTTAGGGGCTTTATCCTTGTTGCTTTAATTGTAAATCTTCCTTGTTGAATATTCCATCATTTTTCACAAATTGAACACGTCCACTCCCCTAAAGGAGTACTTTTATGCCATACTCAATGATCATTATTTTATTTTATTTCATGGAACATTAAGCTTGGAGGCAATTTTGTGATTCTTTGTGATTTTGTGTGAATTCTTGAGTGATACAGTGCAATGTGACGTGGTTGAGATTTACATGCTTACCAAAAAAATTTCATGATGGTGGCCCAAGTGTTATGCTCATTTGCCAATGTCTTGATTTCTTTTCATTCCCCCACAATTAATCAATTACTATTTAATTTTTTTTTTCTTGATAAATATGTTCACATTGAGCATTTTGTTTAATTAATTTAAAACTAAAATTTGAATTTAGGACCTTATACAACTTGGTGGATGGAATGAACTCCATTTGGTGGCCACTAGACATAACAAATTAATGATAATTTTTTACGTGAATGTCATATTATAATTTTTTTCAATTACATTATTTCCAAATAAAAACAACTTTATAACCAAAGATTCCAAAAAGATCCATGTACACATTATGTTAAAAAAATTCATATCAAATCTAAGACAAGACTACATTGAATTTTCATGAGTGATTGAAAGCCAAATGTTAGTGCTCCCATTTGACATCAGGATGAATTGTAAGCTATGAGAACCAAATGACACAACTCCCAATCTTGGAGATTATGATGATTACTTTTTTATTATGTGTTGTGTAGAATGAAACATTGGTTTTTCACAAGTTTCCATGTTGTTTATTTTAGTTTATTCAAACTTTGAATAATGTCTAGTGGAGTCGTGGTTCAGATTTAGTGCCATCAAATATATTTCATATGTAACTTTTTGCGATTACTTCAAACGCTTATATAAAGGTCTTAGTTTTTTTGGGTAATTTGTTTATAAATTATGATGAAATCTAACTTTAATTTTTTGGTTTTTATATTATTTTCTTCTTTTGTTTAATTTGGATTTGTTTATGGAGATCAAGATTTTTTTGCATATGTATTCAGGCAAACCCATCTTTGCAAATTGGGTGGTATTAGGGTTGTCACAACATTTGACCATTTGTAATGACGCAATGCATTTGTTTGGATGTTGATGTTGCCCTAGGTCACAGTGAAATAAAGTCAACCTAAATCAAGATACTAGGATCAATTCAGGTCAATGCCCAAGTCAAGTTGCTTGGAGGAAAGTTAAAGGAACCTTAAGGTTTTAATAAGGTGGTGCTTAAGGTTTAGGGTTTCTTTCCTGGGCCCTTTTTTTAAAATAAACTTGTCACAATTTACAATTTTTTTTTTTTTCATGTTTATCCATTTCAAAGTAAAATTTTCCCTTAAGAAGTTTTTATTGGAACAAAAATAAGTGGGAAATAATATTTCTATGTTTTATCCCATTATAGTTTTAAATTCTATAGAACATGGGTAATGTATTCCCAAAAAAAAATTTGTTAAGTTTATATCAAGTTTAAGGTCTAATGTTATCTAATATTTAATGTAAATTATTGTTAACGGATCAATGTTTTTACCACAAATAAAATAGTAAAGCATATATGCAAGTAAGTCATAACCCTTTGTAAAGTTTACTATCATGTAATTATTATCATTTTATTTTTATTTTATTTTGGGATAGTACATATTGATCAATGTGCTTGTAATGACGATGAAGTCATTGATTTGTTATATGCTTATCAATATTCTATATATTCTAAAAATAAATAAATTCATTGAGTTATATCCAAATACTATTAATGAGATAAAATATTTGCACTCTACGAAATCTTGTGACATCTCACAACAAAAAAATGTCAATTGTCATGAACACAATCTAATTGGACATTGACAAGAATTAAACCAAATCCCAAGAAAGGACCTTTTAAGTAACACCAAAAATATATGAAGAAGAGAAATAATAGGACAATTTACAAAATAAACAAAAATATGGTGAGCATACAATCCTAGGTTTGGGGTGTAAATCTTAAAGTTTAGGGTTTAAGGTTTGCATTTTAAGGTTTAGGGTTTTGGAGTTAATTTTGTATAATTTGAATGTTTTAGGCTTTTGGTGTTACAATTTAAGGTTGGTATCTTAAGGTTTTCAGTTTAAGGTTTCAATAATAAGGATTTGGTTTTAGGGTTTTCGTTTAAGGTTTAACGTTTAGAGTGTTAAGGTTTACACATTAGGTTTAGGGTTTAGGGTTTTGGTTGAAGGTTCATGAATTAGGTTTAAGGATTAGGATTTAAGTGTTCTAGTTTAGGATGTTTAAGTTTAAGGTCTTAAAGAGGGTTTAAGGTTTAAGGATTTGGTTGAAGGTTTACAATTTAAATTTAGGGTTTAAGTTTAAGGCATTTAGGAGTAAATTGTTAAGGTTTAACAACTTAAAGTTTAAAGTTTAAGGTTTAAGGATATGGTTTAGGGTTTAAAGTCCAAAGTTTAAGGATATGGTTTAAGGTTTAAGGTTTAAAGTTTAAAGTTTATGTTTAGGTTCAAGTTTAAGGGTTCTACAGTTTAAGTGTTATGATCTAAGGATAAGCTTTAAAGGTTTAAGGTTTAGGGTTCATGGTTTAAATTTGAAGGCGAAGGTGTTTAGGGTTTAAGGCTTAGGATTGAGGTGTTCTAGTTTAAGGTGTTTAAGTTTAAGATGCTAAGCTTTAGGGTTTAGGTTTAAAGGGAAATAAGGGTTTTAGGGTTTAATGTTTAGGTTTAAGGTTTAAGATTTTAAGGTTTACATTTAGGGTGTTAAAATTTAAGGTTGAGGTTTCAGATTTAGGGTTTGTTTAGAACATAAAATATTCCATACCTTTCCTTAATTAAATCATTTTCACCATTAAATAATCATCAAAATAATGAAATGATTTTTTTTGAAAATATCATATTGCCATGTTCAAAATTATCAAAAATTATCAAATGTTCCATTCTGAATAATTTCACAACTCATATCAAAATATTATAGTAGATGATAAAAATATATATAATTTTTAAATTAAAAAAATTTTCTCACAAAAAAATTATCATTTTGTCAATGTGGAAATAGACCTTAGTGGGCCTCTATTTTCAAAATGATGTCAAAAAGACATTGACATCCATTATGGATGAAAAATGATTTGGACAAAACGGACACCTGCATACATTAAATAAAAGAACTAGGTCATGATGTTAAGGTTTTCCCATCCCCACCTCTCCCATTTCATTATTTCTTTCCACCTTTTATCTCTTCCATTCTCCTCTTCCTTCTCTCCATTATTTTTTTACATTTCCATTTTATTCTCACAAATTCTTCTCTCTCACTTTTGCTTTCATTTTCCTTCTCCCTCATTCTTCTTCTCTCCTTTGTTCGTCTTTCTTTTCTCCCTCACTCTTTCCTTCTCCTTTCTTTTCCTATTTTTTCAATTTTCTCTTTTATATTTTATCTCGATGAGTGTAGATGCAATTGAGGTCTTAGCAGGCTTGGATCAACATGTGGGCTTAGACATGGCAAGCACGTTTGGATGTCTCTAGAACAACTCTCCAAGTATGTCAACATTCCTTCCATCTAGCCTCACACCTCCTTCAAATTGTTGTAGAATAAATTTAAGTTCACAACAACACTCCCATTCATGAAACTTCTATTCTTTTATACATCTCAAAAGGTGAATCACTCTAACAAGTTAAAGCACTTGACAAAAAAAAATAAATCTACTATAATATTTCAAATTCTACTTAGAAGTTGTATTATGTTAGAGTACGAGTGGAGGCAGGAAGTCTTGTACAAATTCTTTAATAAGAGAAAGCTTGTACAAGTGCCCTAAAGTCCATTGGTTGACAATCTAGTAGACCTTTTAGGAATTAATCTTTACAAGGAACTACAAAATGTTTCGCATTTTTTATCATGGTACCATTGTAAGAGTTGGTTCATACAACATGTAAACTATTATATCAACCAACTAATGTAGTAGTTTTTCATATGTTGTTGTTATTTGCTACATTAGTTCGTATAGCATATAGCACCACAACTATGATATTTATGAAGCATTGCCGAGGAAGTGTTTTATGAAGTCCTTTGGAAAATCATGATACAAATGCCTCCTCTAATGGTTGAATCCTCTAATCAACCACGTATTGAATTAAGGGAGTTTTTTTTTCTTCCCTATGCACTTCTCTTCCTTCTTTAGTATTTTGTTTATGAGATTTTGTGCCTATGCAAGTGTGTAAATTAATTTGGTTGTCTTCTTGTTATGAGAACCCATTCATAAGCTCTTAAGTTTTTCTTTTACAACAATATCCTCTCTTCTCTTCAGCTTCAAAATGGAATCATATTCAGCTTAAGAACAAGTAGGACGATTCAGTACCTATCATTAATTTGTGCTCATAAGAAGCATTGCTTCAATATTCCTTACACTTGAAGTTTGACAATGCAATTTCCCTTTTTGCATTATTTTTTTCAACAATATATCTTCCTTTTATTCTATTTCACATTCTCTTTCCAATCCTATTTCAAGCTCTATCTCATTTTCTTATTACACTCTGCATTCATCTCTAAGATTGTACATTAATATGATTGGTAGTGTCCATGACATTCTTAATTTTTCATATTCATGTATTGCATCCTCGTTTGCATCAAGTTCTAAATTAACTTTGTAGTTAAATCTTAATCATTTAGACCTTATTTCATTCAGAGGTTCTAATTTGTAATGGATGTTCTTGTGCAATTGACTTTAAATTTATTATATTTGTGATATTTGTGTCGAAGCCCAACATCAAGCCAATTCCATGACCAAATCAAGGTAATGGCAATCTCTATTCCATAAGCTTCGATAAACCCTAACCTATTTAACCTCACCTTGAACCCCTAAAACCTAACTATTACAATTGGAACCCCGAAACCCTAAGTATTTCATTCGGAACACTTGGCAACTGCCAAACATTTAAGAATGGTTATCACAATCCTAAATGGCTGATGGCCACCAAGTGTCCAAGAAAGGTTTTTGGAGTCTTGAACATTTGGCGGCCACCAGGCGTTTAGGAAAGGTTTTTGGAGTCCTGAACACCTAACGATTGCCAAACATTCATGAAAGGTTTTTGGAGTCTTGAATGCCTGATGGCCACTAAGCGTTCAAGAACATATTTTGTAATCTTGAATGCCTAGTGGCCACTAAGCATTCAAGAACCATTTTTGTAATCCTGAACACTTGGCAATTGCCGAACGTTTAAAAACAATTTTTGCAATCTTGAACACTTGGTGCTTGCTAGGCATCCAAGAACGGTTTTTGCAATCCTAAATGCCTTTTGGCCACTAGGCATTTTTAAGACTAGTTTTTGTAATCCTAAAGATTTGGCAACCGTTAAGCATTTTAAAATGATTCTTGTAATCATAAATGCATGGCAATTACTAAGTGTTCAAGAACAACTTTTGGAACCTTGAACATTTAATGGCCACCCGATGTTAAGAAATTGTTTGTGTAATGTTATACACTTGACGGCATGTAGGCGTTAAGATTGATTTTTGCAATCCTAAATGCTTGGGGGCAATAAAGCTTTCAAGACTTGTGACTTCTTCTTATAATCCTAGATGTTTAGCAATCACCCGATGTTCAAGACTAGTGTAACCAAAAAGAGAGGGTCTCGAAACCCAATAAAGAATCTGACCATTAGTGCGGGCCTAATCAGTTTCCATATGCATTCGCTGATCTTTGGACAAGAACAACTCACATTCTCATAGACCACAACCAACAGTTCAGAATGAAGGTACTGCAACCCAGACCCCTCAAGTTACTCGAACAGACTCCCTCTCATGTAAAATGCATCCCCAATGCTATAGCTCGGATCCCTCCAGTTCTTCCTCATGCTTCGACACTACCCTTTCATGAATCCTTTTCAGAGCTACCTGGCCAAGTTGCTAGCTCAGCGAAAAGATTACAACAACTAGCAGCCAAGTTCTGCTAAAAAAAAATCCGCTCTGTACAGCTCAAAACAGTTCAAAAAAATCAGCTCTCTACAGAGCTTAATCACCTCTTCGTCCGTCCTTCCCTGTCTCCCATCTGCCTTTTTCTAACGTCCTCTGGACCTTCCCACTATCAGTTCACCACAGCCTCCTATCCTCTCGCCGCCTTTCTTCCTTCCTCCTCCCCTCATCAATAGAACTCCATCCCTTAGCATCATTGGCGCCGCCTCTTCCCTGTACTCCATAATAGTCCACAAAGAGAGAAAACCTCCCCATGCAACGTCCGTAGTAATAAATGGAGAGATTTTGGCCGTGGAAAATGACGGCCAATAAATCAAAAAGCAAACCTTAAAAGCATGTCGTGTTCACACCGGTGAGGTGACTTGTTGTTCGGTCACATATGTAACCCCTCCATTTTTAAAAAAAGCTGAGTCCCTCAGCTTCACTCAATCTGGCTGAACGTGATAGATCTAAAGATCTCTACGAGGCCTTTCCCATTAGCGTCCATCTGCATCCTGGATTATGCACACTCGACTGTCGTCTTCAAAATCAAAGTTCCCTTCTCCATCTGCATGCCCAATGAATTGCTATGGACCTTCCCAGCTTGCAGCCAAGGCTCTCTTCCTTCCTGGTTTCTTCATTTTGACCATTATTTCACCTGCAACAAGACCTTCAAAGGTATGCTTACCTTTTTTGGTAGCATAGGTCCTCCTCTGTTTCTGTTGCGCTTGTTCCACATTGAGTAAAACACTTTCGTGGATGCTCGCTATAAGCTTCATTTTCTATAGAAATTGCACTGTAGCCACTTCAACATCAACATCGTCATCAGTTACAGCAGTTAGAGCGTGCAGGTAATTGTCTGCCCTGAGACGGGGTGTGCGACTAGTCAAAATCATGAAGGGTGAGAACTTGGTGCTAGACTGGATCCCACATCTATATCCAAATAGTATCTAAACTAGATGCTCGTCCCAACAATCTACGCTTTCTAGTGTTGCAACAAGAATGGTAATGTCGTGCTTGATGGTCTTGATCAAGCGCTCCACCATCCCATTACACTGAGGCCACTAGGGTGTAGTGTGCTAATGCTGGATGCCGTAATCCTTGCACATAACATTGAATTATGCAGCCCATTTTCCACCATTGTCAGTCAGTACAAACTTGGGGACTCCATACCTACAAATTATGTCATCTTCCAAAAACATGGCCATAGTCTTAACACCATGATCAACAACGGCCTTAGCCTCGCACCATTTAGAATAGTGGTCGATGGCCACTAGAATGTACTTGTTTCCTAACTTGGTTTCAGGCAATGGTCCTGCAGTGTCCATAGCCACTCTATGAAATAGATCACAAATGGGTATACTCTTCAATTCTTCGTCTTCCGAGCGTATACTCCCTATCCTCTTCACCATCTGGCACTGTTGACATACCTTCACAACAGTCTTCACATATTCAGTCCGATTGTGCCAAAAGTACCTCCTACATATTTCTGCCAGAGTTCTTTCTTTTCCAGAATGCCCTAGGTCCTTATGCATTCGAACCATTAGACCCATGCGGTCTTCTGGCCTTGGCACAAGTAACCCCTTGAAATAAAGTGATTGATCTTGCCAGTGGTAGTTCAACACTCTCTTTCTTGCCCTCCTAGCTTCCACATAATCAACAGTGTCTGGTAGCATGCCTTTATGCAATAAATCCAGGCAAGGTACATCCTCCCATATGTCTTGGTGCCTTGTGTCGGCTCCCCACTCATCTTCCTCATTGGAACCTGTTGGAACCAAGTCATGCTCACCAGATTCAAACAGTTGTTGAGCTGCCAATGCAAGTTCCAATTGCTGTTGCTTGTCATAGTAGTGGGGCCTCTTTCTTTTCAGCACCACTCCCACATCATCATCCTGCATGAGCTCACCTCCTCTTGCAATTTCGGCTTCACAAGGACCAAGCTCCTTGGGCTGCTCCTCTTCTGATACAATGTCAATTACATACAGTTGCTGGCTGCCAACATAATTACAGTGGTTGATGCTAAAACAACACGCATGATGTCGTATGCACTCCCTGACCTTTCTTTTGACACCGAGCCATTTTGTTTCTTTGCTAGTCTGAACAAAGAGAGTCTCCCTTTCTCCTCTTAGTGTGTCAGTCAAAGCAATTCCAATGTCTTGGATTTTTTCACTAAAGTCATTGTCATCAATGGCTGGTCCAACCGGATTCCTACTCAAAGCATCGACATTCGCGTGCCTGAGTCCTGGTCGGTGGATTATCTTGAAGCTGAAATCATGTAACATGTCCACCCACCTGCCTCTCTTGCCATGCGCATTGGATTACGGTGGCTAGCCACATGTTTGTGATCTGTGCGCATAATGAAATGATTCTTGTGCAAATGCTGCCTAAAATGCATGATGCCCCATATTAGTGCGTAGCACTCTCCTTCCATGGGATGGAATTTTTTTTGGGCTTCTATCAAGCTCTTACTGGCATAGGCCACCACCTTCTCAAATCTTCCTTCCTTCTGGGACAATATCGCTCCAACACCCCTGGGCGACTAATCAACGTCCAAACAAAAGGCTCTCTTGAAGTCAGGTCATGTGAGTATAAGCGCATCAACCAGAGCTTCCTTCAGTTCCTGGAATGCCTGTTGACAGCCCATATCCCACACAAAATTAACATCCTTTTTAGTCAGCTCGAACAGAGGAGCTGCTAGTCGCAAATAGCCTCAGACATAGTTCCGGTAATACCCTATTAGACCTAAGAACGACCTGACATTGGTGACTGTCTTAGGTTGCGAAAAATGCAGAACTGCTTCAATTTTGCCAGGATCCGGTCTAGTGCCCTCCTTACTAACGACATGGTCCATAAATGTAATGCTCTTTGCATCAAAACAACACTTGTTTGGGTTTAGTTTGAGGTTTACTTCCTTGAGTTTGTACATCACTATACCCAAGTGTTGCAGATGTTCCTCCCAACTTTTGCTGTGCACATTGAGGTCATCAACGAATATCTTCAAGAAGTTGTTACCCAAGTCCTTAAAGACCTCCAACATAGTCCTGGTAAACGTACTTGTTGCATTCTTGAGGCCGAATGGCATGACTGTCCAGTCATACAACCCGGTTTTAGTGATCAAAGTTGTCTTCTTCATGTCCTCTGGAGCCATTCGAATTTGCTAGAAGCCGGACTGCAAGTCTAGGGTGGTGAACCATGATGAGTTCCCCAGTTGACTAATCACATCTTCCACAAATGGCATTGGAAATGAATCCCGACGTGTCTGTGCGTTGAGTGGTTGATAATCGCCACAAAAACGCTTGTTCCCATCCTTCTTCAATGGTAGAGTTACCCGACATGCATACTCCGAGCTACTGGGCTTCATCTTGCCCAATTCGACCAGTACATCAATCTGCCTCTTCACTTCTGCCTCTTCCCAATAGGATAATCGACTAGGAGATGCCTTGCAAGGTGGGAACCCTTGCATATCCACAAAGTGTTCCCCAATCGTGCAGCAACCTAGCTCACTCTTATTCCAAGCAAAAACGTCTTAGTACTGCTCTAGAACTCGCCAGAGTTGTTTTCGTTTCTCTACCTCCAAGCTGGTGTCAATCCTGATTCGCTAACAGATCTCTCGCCACCTAGTATCCATTTCACAATGGTCGGCAGGTATCAATTGCTTAGTGTGGCTGCCATCAGAGTTGCCGTCTCTCACCTGGACAATTCGCAGTAGTGCTGGAATTGAGGAAGCGTGCATTCGGTTGGATTTCTGCAACGATAGTGGGACAACTACATCATGCATGGATTCATACACGGCTTGTCTACATTACTCTGCATCAGACACCCACCTCATCCATTCTGCATAATCATCCGCATCTGTGATTTCTTCTTTCATGAATCCGTTAGCCTGCTCTTGCAATATCAGTTGCAGAATCTCTTGTGGTCCTTCTGACTTCACCAGATCCTCCAACTTAGTGTCTCCAAACTCATTTTCAGACTTAATTTGTCTCACTTGATCAGACTCCGAATCACAGTGTCCACTCCCATCAGTGCCAGTCTCTAAATCCGAAGTAGACGCATCATCTTCTCTAGTTATGCTCACATGATCCTGGTCTAGTATCCAGTCAAAATCATCCTTGATGTGTGCGTTCCTCCAGATGGTCGTGGCCTTGTGCATCATGGCTTTGGAATTCATCCTCTACAGCAAATTCACCATTGTTAAAGGCAGTACCTCCACATTGTTCCCGGGGCCGTGTCTTACTTGTATTAGACCCTGTTCCACATCCACAACTGCTCCAATCTTCATCAAGAAATCTAATCCCAGGAGTACATCGTAATTGTCTGTGTCCACGACCATGAAGGTCATGGCACACTATACGCCTCCCACCTTGACAGGTACCTCATCAATTCGACCCAGCACCTGTGTAACAACTCCTGACGCGGTTTTGTAAGTCTCCGACCTTGTCACGAGATGCATCATGCCTAGTTCTCTGACTACAACGACAGCCATAATAGACATGGAAGCTCCAGTATCTGTTAACAAATAGGAGAAGTGCTCAAGTGCAAACATAAATCTTTATTGAAAGGAAACTACAACATAAAGCTCACAACACAAAACACAACATCAAGAACTCTCCAAGGTTCTTGTCA
>Ga0116229_10002290_pt1 | contig 30862 bp, 23 predicted proteins | sample S1TSphgellanicum_3_FD_87313 | JGI IMG/M metagenome (GOLD analysis project Ga0116229, IMG submission 87313) | Host-associated microbial communities from peat moss isolated from Minnesota, USA - S1T2_Fc - Sphagnum magellanicum MG | ecosystem: Host-associated > Plants > Peat moss > Unclassified...
AAAAAAAAAACCCCCCCCCCCCCCCCCCCCCCCCCAAAAAAAAGAAAAGACCCGATTGGACTCCTAAACCCCACTGTTTAATCCTCTTTGACTCTGGCCCCAATACCTAAGTATAAAAAAATTGTGTATAAACCCTAAAGAACAAATTTGTACATGGAGTGTCACCTTGGAAAAAATGGAAGGCTAAGATTGAATTTGGGCTACAGATTTTATATATAAAAAAAACCCACAAGTCCCATGCTAAAAAAAAATTGGTTCTAAAGTAGACTTGATTTGACTACCTAATAATGTCCATGAATATGTGACTCTCATGTTGTTCCCTTCAATTCCTTTAATTATGTGGCGCATGGCATCCTTTTCTATAAAATATTGGCAATAATTAGCTAGGGAAAAAAAGAAGACTAGTTCCGTCTACTAACATGACATTCCTTGATTACAGACCTTGTTTTCTTTATTTAATATCATTTAACATTCTCCATATAATTTATTCTTGATTCCTAGAAAAACTCAAACTTTTGCCATTGTACTTCTTAATTTGATATGTTGTTTGCCTACCTATCAATTGATGTGCTTCTTTCCACTTAAAAGAACCACTCACTAAGCCAAATTACTATCAAATGTATATTTCTATTAAAGGAGGAGCTTCAAGGGGTTTCACCCTTTGCTTGAGGTTATAAGGATTCAAGAAAATTACATATTAAAATTCCAGCACCGAAGAGTTTGAGAACCAATATAGTATGGCCCGTTACGGACAAGATTAAAGAAATCAACACATCATCAATTATGGATAGGATTATACAAGGAATTCTAATGATTTGTAGGGCAACAATGAAAGAATATTGAATTTGAATCATGGAAAGTATTGTGTTTCGATAGGTTTTTTTCAAATAATTATAGCAATATAGGATTGCATATTTAATAAGTTAAGCACGTTGAAATTGATCAAATCATTCTTGCTTGTTTTGTAGTAGAACCCTTCTAGCAATTGACTACGTAGTCAATGTTTGTTTATGTGATTTACACAAGGGAGACAACAAGGTCAATAAAGGTTTGTGAAAACTACATTTAGGCTATATGGAATAGGAACCAAGACGAAAAAAACTAAGTGACCATTTCTATTGACCTAAGTGTGAGTTTACATCATAGGTCAACTGAAAGTTTTAGGGTTTAGGTTTTGTTTTTCCCCATCATGGTCCTTATGGTTTAGGTTTGGTTTCCCCCCCACCCCTCCCCCCTTCCCAACCATGGTCCTTAATTGACTGAATGATATCATGTGTGATGTAAACTATGCATGTACAATTGCAATTGTTGACAAACTACTAAACATTGACCAATCAACCCCAAAGGCCCATTACATGCACATGTTGTATTCCTGTGTAGTATTGTAGGCCCCCCTCCACCTAGAGACACGCGAAGTTGGGTAGGGTGTGGAAGTTGACAATGGGTGGGTTCTACCAAGGCCTGTTTCAGAGCATAACTGATGTTCCCAACCATTGGTTCACAATGTTAGAGCATCTGCAACGGTGCTCAGTATGTGATCCTGCACAGTAAAACTGGACGAAGAAAATCGAACATATGCTCATTTGGCTCAGGAAAATGGTTTTGGCTCCGCATAATTGATCACGTTATAAGGCACAGCAGCAGTGTGCACTTGCAGGAAAGAGTGTAATGAATATGATTTAACTGCTGATTAGTGTTTCTGATTGGCCCATCATAATGATTGGTCCAGGTGGTTTGCTATTAGTAGTCCCCCATCTATATGCTGTCCCAGTTTGAGTTTTATAAGTGGGGTTGCAAAAGAGTACATAACTAGACTTCGATGTGAAAAATATATTTGGAGGGTCACATACTGAGCCCTGCAGGTGATGCTCTTACACTGGTTCCCCACTATTGACCCACTTCACATCCCAAGTGGAACTGCAAATTCCTATATGCTGGAACTAGTTATATGATCATGTGTCCCACCAAGGAAAATCCTATCAAAGTACTGGAATAAGACACCAAAACTGGTTAGGTACATAATACAATAATATTAAATTGACAAAAGAGAAGATTTTCCATAGCATGTGAACACATACATACACAGGGTCCAAGTTTTGGGTCGACCAATTATCACCACAAGTATGGCCTCAGAATATTGACCTCCAAAAGGTGTTAGATGTTTTAAGGGTTGAACCAGTGCTTCTTTCTTTATGGCAAACTTTTGCTAAATGTCAATTTGTTTTTCAAAATAGACCCAAAACAAAGTGTTTTTGTGGGATTTTATAACTTTTTTCAGAATAAATGGCCTTTTAAATGCCAAATGCCTATATTAAGTTCTAGTTGGTATGGTAGCCAAAAATATTGAAATATTTTTAAATAATTAGCCAAATCTGGCTAAATCATCTTATGGATGATTGCCACTTCAGCTCCATCACAAAATTGGAAGGAAAACAAAAAAAACGCCGGTTAAACCTCTTCCCAAAACTTATTTGTTTAAAGTTTTCCCTAGGTGTCTCAGTCTGCCCTTATTCCATGGAGTTAGTTTATCATTGTGGGGGGAGGGAGGTGGGGCAGAAAACTTCAAACAAAGTTTGAGAAAAAGGAAAGGAAAATTTTCCCCCTCTAATACTTGTTAGGAGATCATCAAGTAATTCAGGAATTTTTAAAAAAATTTAAAACCCCAGATTTTTATCAGTGTTTTGCATTAATTAGTTTAATTGGATGTGGTGCATTTGAAAGCACAAATGCTTTTAAGTTTTTTTTTTTTTTTTTTTTTTTTTTTTTCCCTAAAATGACCACTTTTTTTTTCCCATCCCCAAAAACTTTTTTAAAATTTCCCCCCCCCCCCCCTCTCCTCCTCTCTCATCCCAAATAGAAGTGACATGATTTTACAGGATTATATAGAAGTGACATGATTTTACACTATTGTATAGAAATGACATGATTTTACACGATTGTATAGAAATGACATGATTTTACACGATTGTATGTAGATCATGAGGTGAAGGAGGAAGAGGGCATATCTTTAAGAGTGGGATGGATCTTACACCTGCCATTCCTCTTGCACTTGCATGTAAGGTAAAGCCCAAGGCCACAAGCTTTATGGGAATAAGGTCCCATGTGAGACAAGGTCGAGATAGAATGGATTGAAGCATGTAATTTTGGATTCCAACTTTTGCAAATGTAGGGTTTTGGTTCACACCTATAGTTTGCTCAATTTGCTACAACATGTTTTTGGGTGTTTAAGGCAACAGTTTAGAGGCTCACATAATTTTTTCAAGAAAACAATGGGACTATAGCAAGAAAGCACTAATAATTTATTAGAATTATGTATTCCAAAGACCCACATGGGTGGAGGGCAATAGGTATCAAACATGCGCATTCTTGTATTATTAGTTTTATTTTGGTTATTGGGACCCACTAAACATTGGGAGAAGTTGCACAAACTTTTTATTAAAAAAGCATTGGATGGACCAAGTCCAAGAGTTCTAAAGTCCAAGTACATAAATCAAAGAAATCTGAAGTCCTTAACTTAGTGTAAAAAATCTGGAGTCCATGTTTAAAAGTTTCAAGTTCAAATGTCAAAGGCTTCAACTTACAAGTGCCAAAAAAAAATTTGACACCCAAAGTTTTAAAAAATGTTTAGTCTGAGTATTTTTAATAATTTTTATAAAAAATTATAGTGTGCTAATAATACCTACAATTTTTTCTTGTTTATGCATGTGAAGAATCATGGAATCGTACAATTTTTTAAAATAAAATTCTTATTAATATATGAAAATATTATATTACCTGCCCAACACTGAAATATACCTCATAAGTGGTAGTCCAGTATTTTTTTAATGAAATTATTAATAGAGCTAAACCACTAGATCGGAGGAAAAAAAAAAGAAAAAGAATAAATTAATTTTAAAAAATTTGGTGAATCTGGATATCGAAAACCTCCAAAATCATTTCATTTTTGAGTTTTTGATTTCCAATTTTGTCAAAAAGTGAAAATTTGCCATGAAAAAAAGGGCTCATATTATAAAGTGCTGGTTTTGCCTAAACCCTATACCTTGGTAATAGTATTTTTTGGGTACAAAATCTCGCCAAAATACCAAAAATAAAAATAAAAAGAGAATATTCTGTCATAATCTGAAAAAATCGTGATTTTTCCCACCACATTTGGACTCTGATTTTAATTTGATCAAATTTTCTAAACCAGTTTTTTAGCAAGAAAGCATAAATTTATTAGAATTATCTATTACCAAAGACCACATTTGTGCAATTTTATTTATTTTTCAAATTTGTAGTGTAGCAACAGTGGCAAGCACTACACATTAAAACAACAGAAGATAGACTTGTGGCAAAACACTTGCACCCCCCCAAAACAAAAAACAAAAAAAAAGGGGGTCAAAATTGCCGACTCTTTTTCAGGAAATAGGGTTCAAATTTTTGCCAAAAATTTGAATTAGTGTCTTTTTAGCAATTTTTCAACCCCCCCCCCCCAAAAAACATAAAAAAAATGAGGCCGGAGTGGAGGAGGCAAGAACTTTTTTTTTTTCAATTTTGTGATGTAACCAAAGTGGCGATCATCCATCTAAAAGACTATTTAGCCAGGTATGGCAATAAGAAAATATGAAAGTAAAAAAAATTTGTAGAATGCTTGTATTATTATTTTTTGCTAGATACTACATGCTGCAACTTGGGATAGAATCTGGCGATTTTATTTTATTTTTTGGAAAAAAAATTTCAAAATTTTTCCAATTCAAAAAACACTAAACTTTCGCCAATTTTTTAAAAATTCACCATTTGAGATTTTTTTGCTTAATTAAAAATAATTAAATTTAAAAAATAAAAATAAAAATAAAAATAAAGACTGCGTAGGAGGGAGGGATCGACAACAAGGGGGTGTGTCACACTGTGGCCTTGCGGTTTACATTAAAAAGTATCTTAAGGCAAAAGAAGAATTATGAAAACTCAAATATTTGACCATGCAAAAATATAATCTTAAGAAAATCCTCTAAATGAAACCAAAATCCTTCAAGATATTATAACTCTATAACTAACCTCAAGTTTCAAGACAAGCCAAAATTATCATCTTTTTAAAATCCTCATATAAAAATAGGCCTATTATTATTACCTAGGGGCCAAAATCCCTTAAGCTACTATACTCTATAATCAATCTAAACACAATATCCTTGCCTACCAAGGCAAGGCCAACAAAGATGTTGACCAAGAGTCAACAGTCTGCTGCTGTTGTTGTTCTCATTGCATAGCACTGTCTTTCTTTGACTAAGAAGAAGAAGATCACAAATGCTTTGCTTTAGAGACTTGAGGAGGAAGAAGAAGAAGAAGAATAGCACGTGTTGCTGTTGTAACGTCATGGGCCCACCTTCTTCTTCTTCTGCCTTTTGTCTTTGGGTTTGTTTGGCTCCACCAGAACCAATTTGGTCTATAAAAATATGCATGCTGCATGCTGGGGATAGTGGAGAATTGATCGGGAGCAGCAGCTGCAAATTTTGTCAGGAAGTCTCGCCATAATCTGATCACTAGCTGCTGTGAAGCAGCTTGCTAATTGACTCAGAAAAAAAAGGATGCTGAAGTTTGCAGCAAACAAATAGGAGCTTGGGTGATTGATTGATAGATTGAGCAGCAGCAGCAGGAACACAATTAGAGACATCATGGGTCAGCAGCAGCAGCAGGAGCAGCTCAGGGTGACTGATCAAGAAGCAGATGTAGTGCCTGAGAAGTTGAAGAAACTTGAACATGATGATGATCAGGAGCACATGAAATTAGGGGGTGGAGCTCTACAGCAGGAGGAGAAGAATCTGAAGAAGAACCATGCCAAAAAAGCAGGGAAAAGGGCCGCAGTGCCATATTACAAGCTGTATCAGTATGCAGACAAGGTGGATGTGGTGCTCATGCTAGTGGGCACCCTGGCAGGTGTGGCTAATGGGCTCATCATCCCGGCCCTGCTCTTCATCCAGAGCAAAGTCCTCAATTCCTTTGGCACTTTGGAGGGATCAGATCCAACAGCTTTGTACCGAAAAATTTCTCATGTATGTACTACACAAGAGTCTCTGGATCTCGGATGCTGCAGCATGAGCTCCTAAGTCCATTCTGCAAAAACCTAAGTCAACTGTATCTAGAACAAATAATTTTTTTGAAAGATAATATTCTTGAGCTGAAATTCTTTCTTTCTTGTTGGCTGTTGCATAACTACAATGGGTTGTTGTTGTTGTTGTTGTCTTTTTTTTTTGCAGAACGCTCTAAACTTTGTGTACATTTCCTTGGTCGGCTTTTGTACAAACTACCTTGGTGAGCTTTACTTCCTGCCTGCTCTTCAGCATCCACCATTTCTCTCACAATGAAGGATTCTCATCCCACATGCATGCATGCATTCTCTCAGCTCAGTTCTACACAAGTTTTGCTTTTCAGGAGAGTATTTACAACTTCAGTAGTAAATTTCTTACTTAGTCTAACCCCATGGCCCGAAAAAAAAGCTCTCTAGATTAATCCAAGGTTATATGGTGTCAATTCAAAAATTATATAATTAAATCTAATTCATGTTTTTTGTACAATAGCTATCCAAATATTTTTTTTATTATTCAAATTTTATAATATTCCCCCCTCCCCCTTCCTCTCTCTCTCTCTCTCTCTCTCTATAGAGCTTCCCTTTTTATTTCTTTAGTATGTTTTCATATGTTTCCTAATAGTCATCATTATTTATGTCAATCTCAAATTTGATTTTACTAGATAACATGGACATTTTATTTCTCTGGTATATTTCCATATGGTTCCCAATAGTTCATCATTATTTACGTCAATCTCAAATTTGATTTTACTAGACAACATGGACATGAAAAGGCACAGGAGGAAAAAAGAGTGAGCTAGCTAGAATAGGCTTGGAAGAGGTAGGTAGTTAATTTTTTAAAAAGAATTCAAATAATAATTATAATAAGATCATCACACCAGTACATCATGAATAGCTAGTAAGCTTGAAACCATAGACTTTGGATAAATCCAGAGAGCAGCAGCTTAGTTGCAGCAGAAGGCAGGCACTAATTACTTGCTGATAAGATGTACAAGAATTATTGTGTGCTTGCTTGCAGAAGCAAGTTGCTGGATGCAGACCGGCGAGAGACAGAGCGCAAAGATCCGTGCCAAATACTTGCGCGCAATTTTACGCCAGAATGTGGGCTACTTTGATGACGAATCAAGCAGTACCTCGGCAGTTGTGAACAGTGTGTCCGCTGAGACCATGGTTGTTCAGCAGGCCATAAGCGAAAAGGTGAGCAGCAGCGGAAGCAGCAACAAGTCCAACATGTCGATTTTTATCTAGATTAAACACTGGGACTCGTGACTCATGACTGGTGATGGATGGCGCTGTTGTTGCAGGTGGGCAACTTCATACAGAACATGTCGTTGTTTGTTGCTGGTTATTTGGTAGGATTCTTGCTGGTATGGCGAATGGCGTTGGTGGCACTTCCGTTTCTGCCGTTTCTGTTGATCCCGGGAGGATTCTACAACCGGGCGATCTCGGTATTGGCATTGAGAATGCAAGCGGCGTACAATAAAGCTGGAACCCTAGCGGAGCAATCCATCTCCTCAGTGCGCACCGTGTATTCGTTCGTGGGGGAAGAAACAACCGTGAAGGCGTATTCAGACTCCTTGAACGAGACCGTGGAGCTGGGCCTCAAGCAAGGGTTTGCCAAAGGATTGGCCATCGGTTCCATCGGTGTAAACTTCGCCATCTGGGCTTTCTTGGCCTGGTACGGTAGCCAACAAGTCCTGAAGGGATATGCAAACGGAGCCCAAGTCCTAATAACAGGCGTTTCAGTTCTCGTAGGCGGCATGTACGTAACTATTAAACTAACTGTATACAAAACTTCTTTTCAATACTTAGGGTCTCTTTCCACTAGTCTGTTGTGATCACGGTTAGTTAGTTAGACACAGCAACCTAATGGAAAGCCACTGATATACATAGGGCTTTGTTTCTTACCGCCGCAGTGACACTTGTTTTCCATCGGAGAGCTGCGAGGGCGGGCATTGAAAATATGTAATTAATCATGTTAGGAGCTTTAGCAACACATGCTTTCAAGGAAAGAAAAGAAAAAAGAACAATGTCATTGTATGGTGAGTCACAGTTTGTGACTCACAGATCATCTCAGAACCCCTGCAATTGGTCAATGGAAGGCTGCCATCGCTCAATGCTTGACCGTCAGAGTTGTGAGATGGCTAGCGTGAGCAGAGCTAGTTTTTAAAACACAATGGAAAGCTGTTGTGACACAGCAGTGTAATGGAAAGATGTCCTTAGTTACGTGGATTTCATGCGTGATCTCCGGAGCTCTGGATCTAGATAAAATTGATCTGGTGGTTTCGTTAATGCAATCAGGACTGCAGATCGGACTGATGAATTCTTCTTGCACTGTTGTTGTGGTTGCAATATTGTGCATGACGCTGTTATTCAGAGCACTAGGAAATGCAACTCCGCATTTCAAATCCTTCTCAGAAGGGCGAGCTGCTGCATACAGCATCTTCGAGTTGATCCACCGCGTGCCGCCAATTGACGCCGACGATGTCAGCGGGCGAACCTTGGAGAAGGTGGAAGGCAACCTGGAATTGCGCAACGTCGACTTCACGTATCCGTCAAGAACAGATGCACCCATCTTCCAGAATTTCTCTCTTCGGATACCTGCAGGCAAGGTTTTTTTCCGGGGGGGTTTCAAATTTTTGTGATTTCTTTCAGTTTTCTAGACGTCCGCTAGATTGATTTCTGTTTACTTTCATATTTTCTTATCCCAAAATCTGGCTAAATCATCCTATGGATGATTGCCACTTCGGCTACAGCAGAAAATTGAAAAAAAGAAAAACAATTGCCTGCTTGCTTCCTGCAGGAAAGACGGTGGCGTTGGTGGGGAGTAGTGGATCAGGCAAATCAACTGTAATAGCGTTGCTGGAACGCTTCTACGATCCCTTGGCTGGCGAAGTGCTCATCGATGGCGTGAACATCAAAGATCTTCAACTCAAATGGTTGCGTCGCCAGATTGGTTTGGTCAGTCAAGAGCCCGCTCTGTTCGCTACCACCATCAAAGAGAACATTCTGTATGGGAAAGATGGGGCCACCACGGACGAGGTTGTAGAGGCCGCTAAGTCGGCAAACGCTTACACCTTCATCATGCAGCTACCACAAGGATTTGATACTCAGGCACGACCCAAAATACTGTAAATTGTGACCAGTATTTTTAGTGATTTATTTCGCCATTAAATTAGCCACATCTAGATCTAAGCACTTCCTAGGTTGCCACTTGTTGGAGCACTTTTGGAGATATGCTACAGCCCACCACCACCTAGGACAGTCACACCATTTAATGCTAATTTAATGGCGGGGATCCTCACCAGTGGACCTACTTGAGGAATATGGAGAAAAACAAAATACCAACCCTGAAATTTGTGCTGCATGCATGCATTCCTCCTGCAGGTAGGGGAGCGGGGAGTTCAAATGTCAGGAGGCCAGAAGCAAAGGATTGCAATAGCAAGGGCAATGCTCAAGAACCCGCCAGTGTTGTTACTTGATGAGGCCACAAGTGCATTGGATGCGGAGTCAGAGAAAGTGGTACAACAAGCACTAGAGAGAGCTGCTGTGGGGCGCACCACTGTTGTGGTTGCGCATCGGCTCTCCACCATTCGCACCGCTGACATCATTGCTGTTGTCCAATCTGGAAAGGTATGGGCAACGCAAAGCACTGCCTGGATTTTTACTGTGTATTTCAGCTCCTTTACCTGCCTGAAGAAACCTGTTCAGCAAGCGGGATCTTCTCTGGTGAAAGGTCCCAGCCAGCCTGTCACTTTTCCAGTGTGAAAATTAACCCAGCTCCGCTTTACGTAGGAAAAGGACCTGAGTACAGGCCATTCCGTGATTTTCGACCTGTTCCTCGGCGTACCGGCCTCGGGCACAGATCTCAAATCCCAGAAGGGCCTGTACTCAGGCCCTTCTCCTATACTAACTAACTAACTAACTAACTGCTGCAGGACACACAATTCACCTAAACCCAAAAAAATCACTTGTTCTCTCTTCATTTGGGATTCAGGTCATGGATTCGCAGCTGATCTCCTCCTCCTGCAAAGTGTCTAATGTAAACTAATTTGAACTAACTAACTGCAGGTGTTGGAAATGGGGAGCCATGATGAGCTTTTGGCAGGAGGAGGAGGAGGTGCATATGCAGCACTCATCCAATTACAAGAAGCACAAGAACAACAACAAGGAGGAGAAAATATTTCCCCTATCTCCGACAATGATATCATCCAAAATGCGGAAAGTCTGTCAAAAAGTAGTTATCAAGCAATATCACATCATCGCTCCTCACCATCATCATCACCGCGTCGCTCATCGCGCATCATTGACTTGCCTCAAGTAGTGAGAAAATCTAACAATCTTGGAGATTCAAACCGTCAACAACCTCTGGTCAAAACCTCCTACAAGCAACTAGGCGACATTGAATTAGTTCAAGATCAGAAGCAGATGACAGCGGCAGAGGCGCCGCGAGTTCCATCCTTTCGGCGGCTGATTGCTCTTAACAAGCCAGAATGGAAGCAAGGGCTTCTAGGGCTTAGTGGAGCAATAGGGTTTGGGTTTGTGCAACCCGCATATGCTTACATTTTGGGTGACATGATTGGTGCATTTTATGCTAATGATCCCGACAAGCTGCGGCGAGATGTCAAGATCTATTGTGCGGTTTTTATGGTTCTAGCTGTTTCCGCATTCTCCGTCAACCTATTGCAACATTACAATTTTGCAGCCATTGGCGAGTACTTAACCAAGCGCATTCGCGTTCGTATGTTGGCCAACATTCTTCGCAACGAGGTTGGGTGGTATGATCGCGATGAAAATTCTAGTGGGTCTGTCTGCGCTCGTCTTTCTACTGATGCAAACATGGTAATAAGCTTTTTCAAAAACTTTACCCTAGGGTTGAGCCTAAAAATTTTGTAAAATTTTTTTCACAAAGAAAAAGAAAAATTAGTCAAATTTACACTTCTAAAACCCCCAGAATTTTCCAAAATTTAACCAATCGGGGGAGGGGATTGCACAAAAGGAACTAATCCATTGCAAAAAAAGGGGAATTTAAATCTTAGGTCTTTTCAAATTTGGGATTTTGAGGAACTCGGCCTCCACAACAGCTAATTTGAGGTTTTTAAACTAAGTATTCTAACATCAAAGAGTCTTTAAAGTTAGTGAGGGTTTTGCAAAACATAACACATGATCTTTGAGGCCCACACTAGGCTTTCACTTTGACAGTTTATGAGCCTCATGGTTTATGATGCTTCTTCCTCTACCTTAAGGCGGCATCTAAGCACTTTTGATGAATTTGCATGGCAGGTTCGAGCTTTAGTGGGAGATCGGATTTCACTCGTGGTGCAAGTGACTAGTGCCTTAACTGTGAGCATTGTTGTGGCCTTCATAGTCTTATGGAAGCTGGCATTGGTCATCGTTGTAATACAGCCCCTCATCCTTCTCTGTTTCTACATGAAGAAGGTGATCTTGACGAGAATTGCAGTTGCAAGCACACAAGCACAACAAGATGCAGCCCAGGTAGCAAGTGAGGCAGTTGCTCAACACCGCACAGTAACCGCCTTTTCTGCCCAAGACAAGGTAAAGATTTTTTGCCCACTTGTATGTGTGTGTGTGTGTGTGTGTGGAACTTAAGTGATATGATATAATAGAGTTATCCGTAAAGTAAGAAAAACACAGCACCAGAACCCTGAGCTTGGTCGTACACAGGGTGAGATTAAAAAAAAACCTGCAAAAAAGTACATTAGCATTCAAGGGGGGATGAAACTCAGAAAACCATCATTTGTGGTGGTAAACTGAGTTTCATCCTGCTTTCCTTTTCCCTAAGCGCCTCCACAAGTGCAACATATATTTTCACTGCTCCTAACTATACAACTAGTATAATGAGTCTCGAACCTTGTGCATTAAATGCTGAGTATCAGCATTTCATACTGAGATTTATTAAAATGTCTTTACTTTGCGGATACCACTGAAAGAGGGAATAGGGGGGTGAAAGGAGGCCCAAAGACAGGGTGAAGAGAGGGTTACTTTACAGATAACTCTAATATGGTTCGTGGTAATGAGCTTGATATGTGTCACACACACACACACACACACACGTGAATTCTAGAAATTCATGTTTCATTGATTCCTCTTGCAGTGGAGAATGCAGAGCATCTTTCTTTCGGCTGTACTTTGCAATAGTTTTGTTACAATTTTCTCATCAAAGAGAGGGTGTTTTTTGCAGATCCTGGGACTCTTTGAGAAAAAGCTGGAGAAGTCAAACAATGACATGGTTTTGCGGTCTCAAGTGGCAGGCCTCGGACTTGGGACAGCAACGTTTTGTCTGTACGCATCGTGGGGTTTGGATTTCTGGTACGGGGGGCTTTTAACTAGCAAGGGTGAAGCCAACCTGAGCCAAGTTTTGAAAGTGTTTCTAGTGTTAGTCAGCAGTGGCCGTATGTTGGCTGAGGCAGGCACGCTCACGCCCGATATTGCAAAAGGCACAGCAGCCATTGCATCAGTGTTTGACATCCTTGATCGCCGCACCGAAATCGACGCAGATAACCCCATAGCAGAGAAGGTAGAAAATGTGGATGGAAAGATAGAGCTTCGGAATGTCCAATTTGCTTATCCCGCCCGACCAGATGTGATGGTGTTCAAAGATTTCAGCTTGAAGGTGGATGTGGGTAGCACGGTCGCAATGGTGGGTCAAAGTGGGTCTGGAAAATCAACAATTATCGGGTTGATCGAGAGGTTTTATGACCCATTACGTGGTACTGTGATGATTGATGGAAAGGATATCCGATCCTTGCATTTACAATCACTCCGTCATCATATAGGACTCGTGAGCCAAGAGCCAACTCTCTTTGCACGTACCCTTCGCGAAAATATTGCTTATGGGAAAAAGGATGCAACCGAAGCTGAGATCATTGAAGCTGCTCGTGCTGCCAATGCTCACAATTTTATCAGGTAATGAACGGGAAAATCCATTTCATCATTGCACTACCAGAGGGATTTATCTAGTTGTGAAGAACTGGTAGAATTCTATCTCTTTTTTAAGTGTATACATAAATGTGGAGGGCACCTTACCCTAGATAACAGTTTTCCACAGCAACAGAGCATGCACCTCGCTCAAAGGAAGATGAGGAGGATGAAGAAGAATGTGTAGTAGCTTTAAAGGTCTTTGATCATTGTCTGCAATATTGCAAACCCTAAGCCCTAAAAACCCTAAATTGCGGATGATTGTTATGAACATTTTCAGTGCCCTTCCCAATGGCTATGATACTTTTGCTGGGGAGCGTGGACTGCAACTCTCTGGTGGCCAGAAGCAGCGGGTGGCCATAGCCCGTGCCGTGTTGAAAAACCCAGCAATTTTGCTTTTGGATGAAGCAACAAGTGCATTGGACATGGCATCAGAGCGTGTGGTTCAGGATGCACTGGATCGGATGATGGTTGGAAGAACTACCATTGTAGTTGCCCACAGGTGAGAGCACCTTGAAAACAAAAATGGCAATGTTTCCAAACAAAGTAGTTGTAGGTTTCTCTATGTGTATTTTTTAGCTATCATAGTTGGGACGCTAAATTGATAGCCAATAATAATAACTAAGGAATTGGCTTGAACCCCTTAAACCCTCCCTAAGCCCTAACCCGATTAAATCATCCCCCAAGGATGCAACAAGAAACCCGCAGGTTTGCACACTTGGGAGCCCTGGATGACCCAGTCTAATGGCTCATGCTTCCTCTCCTTTGAAGATTGTCTTTCAAAAATTTCGCACCTACAACCATGCGGTTGTGGTATCTTCAAGTGTATTTGGTGGTTATCAAAAACAGGAACAGACCCCCGACAGTTATCAGGGTTTAGGGTTTAGGGGGTTCAACAACCTAAAGACTGGTTTCTGGTATATATATAACCATGATTCTCTGACATTTTTTTTAAAATCAAATAACTGCCAAATTCTTTAGTGATTTTTCTCATGTAAACCACTGGTCCATTTGAGGTGTTTGAAATAACAGAATCAGCAGTTCTTTGCTTCTGGTTTTTTATTTTGAAAAACTGGAACCAATGGTTTCTCAGACTCTGACAATATATGCAGAAGCTTGAATTCCATGCATGGAGGTCATTATTAACAAAACCAGACACCCGACCAAGCAACACCACTTTCAGTCTCTACAAAACATTACTTACTTGAGGAAGCTTGATCATGATACAGTTTGTTCTGAATCTGTATGCAGGCTGTCAACCATACAAGGTGCGGATAAAATAGCAGTACTTCAGGATGGGGCAATCTTAGAAGAAGGGCGACATGAAGAGTTGTTGGCCAAAGGTGAAGGCGGAGCATACTATTCACTCATCAGCCTGCAGACGCAATCAAAGAAATCAAAATGACTTCTTGCCATTTTATTTCTTCTTGAAGCTTGAAGGTCTGATGAGAGTTCATCTTTCTTCCCAATTTTGAACTCAACACTTGTAGTGATAATACAAAACAAGAAATTAAACAGTTCCTAATAAGTTCTTAACATTGGAGCAAGGAGCAGGCTAGTTACAACGATTCACCCCAAAAACCAAAACAAAAAGCTGGGGATTTTCAACCAGTATAAGCTAGGTGAAAATGCCATGATGAATTAATTGGCAGAGAAATTCCTTCTAGGAGTTGTAGGCAGACATTCAATTACTTGCCCAAAGATTAGACGTTAAACCTTTCAGAGCATGTCAATGTCTTTCCAGCTTGTTTGAACTTTCACATAAGAATGGGTATTGCATGCAATCAGTGTGGAAGTTTTTCGTGTCAATTATGCACCTTTGTGATGCAATGCTTGGGCGGAATTCGCATCCATTTGACGGAATTCACATCCAAGCTACTTACATACATTGACGGAATTTGCATCCAAGCTACTTACATTCAACATGAATGTTGGAAGGAAAATCATGTTGAGTCGGATGCAATCAACCACCTTTGGAGACCATTGGTTGTTTACCAGTTCTTCCGTGAAAACTTCTAGTTTTTTTTTTAAGGGTTTTGAAATTAACCAAAACCAGTGGCTTCTTTGACTATGTTTTATTCAGAAGCCCGAACCCACAGTTATCTGATTCTGAAATATTTTTGGAAAACGGAAATTGGTAGTCCTGTATGAATTTAGATAACCACACAACACTGCCAATTAAATTACCTGGTGTCCAATTTTGGATGTGTTCCAATAACCCTTTTTTAACTTCTTTTTCTTTTTCTCTGCTTCCAAAACCAACCCTTTCCCTCCAAAGAATCTAGGAGCATTTTGCAGAGTAAGCCCCAATTCGATGCAGCCCCTGGCCTCGCCCCCCCCAAATTGAAAGAGACACCCCATTTTGAACTTTCATCCCCTACCTTAATGAAAACTTAATTAAATCATCCACTAGATTAGCTCATGTTAGTTCTCGAAGCTTACAATTAGTTAATCATTAGCTAATTCTAACATCTTTGCCTATGCATATATTATATACCAAGGGCTAACCCTAGGTTCCTTATGAGAGTAAAATTCTCACTCAATGCTAGTTGGGGAGTTAGTTGTAATAGTGTTGCCTAGTTATTGAGAAAATGCTCAATTATCAATAAAGTTATTTAAAATTTATTAATAACCTACTTGCTAATTATGAATTTTCTAAAAACTAGCTAGAGAACGTACCTACCTAGTACTTTATGCTCATCATGCACCAACACACCACCAGTAAGCAACCTCCTACTCAAAGCACTTTCCCAAATGTCCAAATGGTGGGTCTGCACATCTTCATTGTCATCCTCTCCTTTGATGATTTTGTTTTTATTCTTGTCTATTAAGGTTTGTGCCTCATAGGCTAAACCCTAATGACTCTGCTGAAAATTTCCTCACAACAAGTCATTGACCAGTCTCAACTCGTGGTGATGCTTCAAATTTGAAAACAATGATCTTTTCCCCCTTTTTGTAATGATCAACATCAGTTCTTCTTCTCTAGTGAACACAATGAATTAATTGATAATAGTTTCATTGTCCTTGTGAAAACTTGGTTTGGAAGCATCTTAAGTGATCCCTACCAAATTTTGTATCTCATTTCCAAAATCTTCATTTGCCTCGTACTTGTCCACTGGATTTTTGTTTAAAGCATCCACATTTGCATGTTTAGAGCCTGCACGATGGACAATCTTGAAATGAAAATATTGGAGCATAAATATCCATCTTCCCCTACGTCTATATGCATCAGAAACAGTGGCAAGCCATTCAAGGGGTTTGTGGTCAGTCTTCAAAAAAAAGAAGGGTTCGTGGAGATATTGTCAAAAATGCATTATGCCCCATATGAAAACATAGCATTCGCCTTCCATAGGATGTAAATGCTTTTGAATTGGAGACAATCCTTTGCTAGCATAGGCAATAAACTGCTCATGTTTTTCAAACTTTTGTGATAGGATGGTTCCCACCGCCCTTATGGACCAATCCATGTCTAGAACAAATGATTGTGAAAAATTTGACCTAGTTAAAACTTGAGATATTACCATACATCTCTTTAAAGTTACAAATGCCCCTTGATAGATGGGTGTCCATACAAATTTGCATACCTTCTTGGTTAGACCAAATAGAGGTCCTGCAATTTTTGCATATTTAGAAATAAACTTGCAGTAGTAGCCAATAAGCCCCAAAAAGGCCCTAACATTGGTTATTGTCTTGGGTATGGGAAAATTCTGCACATTAACTATTTTCTTGGGGTCAGGGTAAGATCCTTCAACACTCACCACATGACCTAAGAAAGTGCTGTTCTGCACCCCAAAACAGCACTTGCTAGGGTTTAAATTTAGATGAATCTCTCTCAAACAATGAAGCACCATCCAGATATGTTGCAAATGATCCCTCCAATTCAGGTTGTGGATGTTGACATATCTTTTTAGAAACTTGTTTCTTCGGTTTTCAAAAAACTTCGGCCATAGTTTGTGAAAAAGTACCAGATGTTTTTTGCATGACACTCCTCTGGTACAGTCCTAACTTGGTAATAACTGTAGTCTTCTTGATATCTTCAGGTGCCATGGGTATCTACCAGAACTAGGGTTGAAGATCCAAAGCAGTAAAGCAAGCAAATTCTCCCAGTTCTCACATCATCCACTACTAGGGGATGTGGTCCCAGCTGTTGGCCATTCCACCCAAATTTGAGTGGAATGAACCTACTCCACTATAATGGTTTAGGGTATGGTTTGGGATTGCGTTAAAGATTGGGGTTGTGTGGCAAAGTACATGTCACTACTATGCCACCATACATGCTTAAACCACTAGTTAAAAAATTTAGTTGTATTAAAATATATAATTTTAAGTTTAAAACTATAATTCCAATTATGAAAAAATTATTTAAACATTATAATCGATGTTTCAATTTTGAAAATTGTTATTGGAATTCCTTTTTTAATTATTGAATTTGAAAAATTATTTGAATTTAAAATTTAACATTTTAATTTTAAAAATAATTATTAGAATCATTTTATATTATTTGAATTTAAATAAAACTATTTCAATCTCAAAATTGAAATTGTTTTCTTCCACCTCCTAATCTTGCACTAATTCATAATAATCTAGAAATGAAGACTAATACATAAACATGGGTTGTATACCTTTTGTAACATCCCTTCCTCAACTATTCACCAATTCTGGACTTGAAATTTCATGCGGTTGATCATGTATTATAAAAATCCTTATTTCGTTTTGATCTCGTCAATTCTAAATCACAAATTGTGGCTAAGAAGCATACTGCACTTGTTCATTTGGGTGACTAATTGATTACATCTCCCTCTATGGAGATCGTTGTCTATTACTATGTGTTTTCTAAATATCCCCTCCATATTTCATGTCGTATCACCTCTTATGGTAGAAATGACATATGCCTTGCAAGTTTTCCCTCTGTTTTTAAAACTTGTTTGTCTAACATCACATTTTGATATGGGGTTTCTATAAGCCCTACATATTCCTTTTTGTTTTCAAGATTGTTTTCTATTTGTCTTTCAATAACTTGCTAATTTGCCTCCAAATCCAATTGTCATTATAAACTCTAGGTCACCATTTGATTCATCTTATTTAACAATTCTTCGTTTTCAAAGTCTATAGATCGCTCTGCAATCCTTATGGTGTCAACCACTTAGACTTCTAATTTTTTTAACATATCCCTTTAAATTGTGAATTGAAAAAATAACATTACTCGTCTAAACATTTTTTACTACAATATACAACAAAATTTATAAAAAACCTTCCCATTACGGAACGAATTTTTTTTTAAAAAAATCCCCACAAGATAATTGCCAAATGATAGAAGTAAATTTAATTCCTACAAAATATTTCACATTATTGTAACAACATATTTGCATTTCACATGCATACATTCATTATTCCTATCTTAATTTTCAACATTCTTAACATTGCCCTTCATTAGAACACAAAATTCATAGTTATTTCATATAACCAAAATCTGCACTTCAAAATACATTGTAAAAAAATTTTAAAACAAGATTATATTTCATTTCATCATATTTTCATACTAAAACAATTCACACAACAATACGAACATAAAATTCATTGTAAAAGTCTAACTTTTTGTATTGTTGTAAACATGAATCAGAATATAGTAAAATCCCATGTTTTGTTGAAAAAAATCCCAAAGCAACAATGAAAATTTATGGTATATACCCAAGAAAAAAAACCCAATTTGAATCTGTAAATATGTATTATTTACATTGGATTTTGTTAGATGAGGACATATATGTGCAAAACTATTCAACTCTAGATTGATGTTACAAATTGGGATTTAAGGTAAACAAATTCTTTGTTATTATAGTCATTTCATTTGTTTTATTTATTAAGGGTAATTCAAAAAAATTGTCACATTTTATATCATCTCCAATGCATATGATGTCCCTTCTAGGTCAATATTTGGTTGTTTTTGCTATTGTATGGATGAAATCCATTAACATCCATATTGCCCACTTGTGTGATACATGTATGTCTAGCTAAATCTCTAGGTCAATATATGGATGGGATAATACCTTCGAACCTCCATCATATTTTGATGTCATACATGTAAATCATCCATGTGGTATATGTTTCATTTTAAATTTTACATATATACTTACCTAGGTAAATTTTGATACATTACATATAGTAAAGGACATCGTGAAACATCATTTCATCCATTTGTCTTGTCATCCATCTGTCCATCCGTCTGGTCATCCATCCACCTCATCATGGTCTGTTTACTTCGAAGGGGTGGAGAAAGAGTGGCGGAGAATAATATATATATTAGTGTTGTCAATTTTTATTTTTATGTTTATTTTTTATTTTGGGGTTTTTGGACTTCGGTACACTCATCCTGTCTCTTTCTCAACAACTGAAAGAGTTCGGTTGGGCTTTTTTTTTTTCCTTTTTGAAATTTTATTTAAAATATTGGAAATTTTTAATGCTTTTTACATTGCCATATTTTTTTATCATTGTTCAATGGATGTGAGAGCGAGCAGCCATTAAGCACAATTTTATTAGATATTGGCAATTTCAAGGCTTGCATTTGCCATAATAATAATGGCAATGGATGTCAGTTGCCATTTTAGCACACAAACTTAATAGATATATTGGTAATAGCAATGATCAGATTGCCCAGAAAAACAATTTTGCAAATAATAGTAATATGCTGGATGCCAAAGGTATTATTATGATGCATGTGAAAATTGGCTGCACCAGAAACCCTAACCATTCTGAACAGGGAGGGGGTCTGGATATTGGAACTTATCAACATACAGAACCAAAGAAATAATTTTCAACAGATTGATACCTACTAAATAAGTAACATACTACTTACTTATAAGTTGAACAATGTTGGGGTATATTTCCCGTCTCCGGTCTATTCCCATGGTCAGCTGTATGTTGCTATCTCACGGGTCACAAGCAGTGCAAAACATCAAGATTTTCAGCAGCTATATAAAAAGGTTTTGGAAATGTAGTTTGTAATTGTAATTTTGTAATATGTACTGTCAAATACACACACCTGTGCATTAGGTACGGGGTTCAAACTAGTGCATCCATATGTGACATGTGTGTGTTATTTGTGTGTTTGTTGCCATAGTAAAAGAATTACATGCATGGATGTGAATCCTTGGATTGTGGGCAGTATTACCCACTCCTAAAGTGGAACCGGGTCTGCAATACCTGAAAAGAAACTAGATTACTAGCGACACCAATTAGGTGTTGGTTCTAGATTTCACTGACTGCTTTTACTAGTGACATCAATCAGGTAGTTAGTTTGGGTTTGATTACCTAAAGAAGAATTTCTTCACTTGTATACCAACACAGATTACAGTAGATGCAAGAAAAAGTGAATCAAATTTATGCACAAATTTTGTTACTTGGTGGAATCCCATGGCAACTCTTTGCATAAATCCTGCATGCCTTGCCCGTAATTGGTAACTCTTTGGATGCACCTCCTGCATACGCCTCGCAAATATGAGACAAGCAACCCGCGATTTCAGTGCTGGTGTTTTTTTCTTCTTGAGTATCGTCGGCTGTTGTTTCACCTTATCTTTCTTCCCCACTGTCTGAATCAACTTTGTATTCAGCTGTGGCAACAAAGAAACAGAGAGAGAATTATATGAGATTCAAACCAAATGGTCTGCATTCAATCTGACCAACATCAGATCCAGAATCCTCATTCTGTGACCTCTGTGCAAACTCCTAGATTGGTACACATGGAGGGGAATCCATACCTGTTTGACAGGCCTGTGTTCTTTGTTGAACCACTTCATACTCAAAGTGGCTGTGCAAACTTCAACTCTAGGAGAGTTTACAGATTCCTCAATGCCTGCCTCAGTTGTTGCTGCAAGAGCTGCCAAACCCACATCCTTCATTTCACAGGATGCCTTATTTGACTCTACTGCAAACACATGATCAATGTAGCTCAACAAAGAGTGCTCCCGTACTGCATCTATTGACCCACAATTCAAATGGAAGCTCAAATGTTGCTCCATCTTCCAGTGATCCATGTCTGCATATTCCAGGAAATTTGTCTCTGTGTCTAGTAACACCATGTGGCCAGCAAATGCATAACCAAATCCTGATTGGTGCGAAAGAGCTAATGCTAATGCCCGGTGCAGCAAGAAACGCAGAATTGCAGGTGCCCATGTCAATGCTTGTGTGCCTGCAATTACAACAGGCAGCTTCTTCGTTTTCACTTTGAATAGTTGGAGGATGAGCATGACAACTCGTGTGATTTGCATCACTTCAGCAAGAGGTCCAACATTCAATCCTGCCCACATGCTGTAAATAGTATATGCGAGTGGCATCACCTTTGGGACAATATCATTCCGAGACACAATATGGACGAAGTGGTGCTTGTACCGTTTATTTATGTACCTGTAAACATGGGTTCCAACTCCACAGTTTGACTACTGAAAAAACCCTTGAGAAAAGCAGTCTCTCACTCGTGACAGTTGCACATTTCCACAGGTAATAAGTACTAGGGAAACTTGCTAAAGACATCTATATATTGAATCATGAGGAAAGCAGAAAGTGCAGTTGTATTCAAGATCCTCTGGCAAGTGGATAAAGAACAAACCTGGAAAGTCTGTAATCAGCAAAGAAAGGGCAGCCAAATGTATAGCACTGGATTTGGGCATGACACCACCGTCCTGTTGCCTCTAGCAATCTGTGCAACAACCACAATTTTCAGACACAAATTCTTGACATAAGAAGTGCACTAAAAGCCTGAAAACCTCTATTTGACCCCGACACCCACCATATGCACTACTTGTCTGTGATTCTGGATTGGGCACCGTCATTGCAGCAAAATGCAGATATTAGGAGAAATTGATCTTCTGTACTTATCCCAATGTGCCTGGAGTAGCTGTGAAGAATTAAGCACCAGAGAAAAAACTCCAGAGTACAACAATCAATCTAGGGTTGTTATTGCAACCCCAACAACAACCCTAGATTCTGATGGTGGAGGAGGACGAGGAGGGTGGGGAACATATAATATTATTATTATACCTGAGGGCAAGAAGAGAGGCAACAGCACCTCCAAGAGAATGACCTGTGAGTACCACTCTCTCTCCCCTCACCAACAGCCTCCTGAAATACTCCAGTGGGATGGTCTTTGCCCTGTCCAGAAAGCCTGCATGTGCAGCTCCGGGGGTCAAAGTCATGGTCCTCTGGATGAAGTTGAGGTCGGTGAGAGCGTCACTGATGTCAGTAGTTCCTCGACATGCCACAACAAAATGGCCATCCGTCAATGACCTCACAACCAGAAGCGATTGCTTACAGTTCCCGAATCCGTTCTCCTGAAGCTCCTCCTCCGCTACAAATTCGTATTTGGCTGAAGCTGGGAGTCCATAATCTTTCTCCATCAGTTTCAGCTCCTCGTCCGGCTTGCTGGAGTATACTACCGCTGACAAGATGATAGAATCCACCAGCCATATTGGGTGCCTGTCGTCTCTGATGATCTTCCCCAAGCTCGCCATTGTATATACGCTAGTACTATTACCCTTGGAGCAAACCCAAAACCCTAAAACCCACTCCCAAGAAATTCTTGAATGAGAGAGAGAAGAGAAGAGAAGCCAAAAGAGAAGAGAAGCCAAAACAGTCTACTAATATAGCTAACAATGATTTTATTATTATTATTATTATTTTGTGGCGAAACTTCCCAACTTGGCAGAAAATATTTCCAGAAAATGAAAAAAAAAAAACAACACGAATTTTTTTTATTTTTAGGGATTTATTTCCTCTATTTTTCGAAATGAAAATAATTAAATTTGCCACATCTAGGCTTCTATTGGTGGCAGGGTATATATATATATATATATATATATATATATATAATCCGCCCCCACCACCGCCCCCCATTTTCGTGATGGAGCTGAAGTGGCCGAAAGACAGTTTAGCCAAATATGGGATACAAACAAGGTTTGAAAGTAAAAAAGAGTTTAAGCAATCCTCCATATTTTTGGCTACCCAATAGAGAAATCTGCGGAGATTTTCGAAATTTGGCGACTGGAGAACCTAAAAACAGCATAATTTTCTCAGCCTCTTCGAAAAAGAATTTAGCCACCCAATAACAAAACCAATTGGTGGAGCATGGCAGAGAGAGATTGGGGGGGTAGGTGGAGTAGTTATTAGTGTGCCAGCAGCAAAGAGTAGAAAAGAAGAAAAATCCCTGGCATATAAACAAGGCAGGGATCGGAACCCATTCATGCGCAAGAAGTACGAGTATAGGAGAAGGGCCTGAAAATAGACCCTTCTCGGGCCGGGATCTCAAATCCGGAAGGATCTATTTTCAGACCTTTCCCCTGCGTAAAGACCAGCGGTAATTTTTCTTTCCGCTTCCCCGTATGGATTAAGACAAAAGCTGATCAAACTTGAAAAACGATGCAAATAGGCAAAAGATAGATTACTGAGTTTGAAAAATGTACCTTCCGAAATGTGGACGGAAGGCCCAGTACAGCCCGTTCAGGGGCTGTACTGGGCCTTCCGTCCACATTTCGGAAGGTACACTTTTCAATTACTGCAAAATTCGGTAGGGTCAGGGAACGTCCTGAAAATACAAAGGAAAAATCCACCGCTTGTCTTAAGGGCAAATAAAATCACCACAACACATGTCACTAAAGCACATAACAATGGGGAAGAAGGTAGCGAAGAAAGGCGTGGGGGCAGGTGGCATCAATTTTGTGAAGCTTTCATTTGCTTTGGCCTCAGCAAAGCTACATCTGTCCCCCATGTCCCTGTTTTCTTGACGCCTGGTCACTGAATACAAAGAATCCACACCAGTCTCAGTTGTCTTAGACTAATGCATGAGACATTAGCCCAAGATGTATGTCTAATGGTGCATTCACACTTGATGTTAAGTCAGTGTTAAATGAAAATCTAGGTGGCGTCCTAAGTGGCACCCAATGTTAAATGGTTGATAACTTAATGTTAAGTGAATGTTAACATAACATAAAATGTTGGTAATTAGGTGTAAGTCCTAAATGACTAGCATGGTGTTAGTGGTCTCAACACTAAAGTGCCTAACACCAAGTGTGAATGCACCTTAAGCCCAAGACATAGCCATATTAAGTCATCCAAGAAGGCAAGGATCTGTGACTCAGGACACTGGCCTGCATACCCCAAGACTTTACTTATCCACTCTTTCCAAGCCTAAAAACTTAAGGTTTGGTTTGAGGCCTTAGGACATGAGGATTGAAAGCCCTAGGACATGAAGGCCTAGAACTTGTGAATTGAGGGACACTTACACAAAGCCTTGTAAAAATTTCCTTGTTCTGAGGGCCTAGGGACATGACAAGATGTCCTAAGACATAAGGCCCAAGGATATAAGGATATGTTTTAAGACATGAAGGTGTAGGACATGAGGACATGTTTTGTCAACAACTCTTGCCCTGACATTCCAAAGCTCCCAATTTAACTTGACTATTGAATTCAATCTGAAGTTCTAGATCTTTTTGTTGTTTTGATTCTTTTGGTGGTGTCCTAAAGTTTCATATTATAAACTTTCAAATAGAGTTTTTCATCTTTTGCAACAGAGGTGTCATTTGGGATGTATGGATTCAAAATTCTTCCCAAATTTTGCAATAAGTGTTAAGGTTTGTCTTTTTGTTTCAATTTGTCACAGTTATGTTTGTTTTGTCATTGATTTACATTAAATGTGAAGTTTTTATTTCATGCTTCATCTACCTTTCCTCGATTTGAAAAGGTCGTGTCATTGAAAGTTGGTTGTTTGAAGTTTTTTTGTTCCAAAATAATGCATGCAAAATGCAACAAAAATTGCAATTACATGTCTTCAAACTAAAGATTTAAACTAGTCGTCATTTTAACTTCTTTTTTTGCACAATGCAAAAGTGAAAGTTGTTGAATTGTTTTTCACTTTTCACTTAGCTAGGTGGTTTAAATTTTTAAATAAAAAGTGTTAAAGAATCCTTTGATTATCAGCTAAATGTTACAATCAATTTCATTCATAATTAACTCATGTATAGGTTGGAAGAAAAATAAAGTGATCCAAACAAAAGGAATGGACAAAGAAAGACATCCTTTTTCCAATTTTGGAAGGTACAAGGATGCACATCAAGAGGAATATTATGATTAAAAGGGGTGAAAGAATTTTTAAATGATCCAAATTGACAAAATAAACAAAAAAAATAAAGCATTTTGAAATTTTTGGGGCTACAAGGATGCACATAAAGAAGAATGTTAGGATCAAAGGGGGTAGAAGATGAAATTACACTAACAAAGTTCTAGGTTGCTAGAGTTCTAATATTTTCATCAAGTTTGCAAGGTTTCATAATCTCAAATCCTTTGGTCCTTAAAGGATATTTTTAGTGTGGACTTTTCTTATTTTAAGGGGTGTTTGTCCTTTGGGTGATGGTAGCTGACGTGTTCCTAAGTCCTTGGATAGTCCCTAGTTGGGACTAATTTGCTCAAGTTGTGGAATTGGGAAGGACTCGGGGCACGCTCCCAACGTTTAGCATTAAAGAGGGTGAGAGGGGCATGCTGAAAGCTCCGGGATTATACTAGGAAGAGGGACAAGCTATTTAGTTATTCGGTCCTGCATCCAAATCCAACCAACAAGTTGGTTAAAACTCATTCTGCACACTTTTGGTGTTGGGACTAGCCACGGGCAACCTTGGACTCACTTGACTCACCACGGCCCAGATTCGGGGGAAGCCACCACCTTCCCCCATATAGTATTCTCTACGTCTCGCCACCACACTTACATCCGAATGGCACTTTTTCCCAGGACTCCCAAAGTGGAGTCCCGAAATTATCCCGGTTTTGACTCCCGGGACTTTGGACGTTCATAACTTCTTGCCCCAAGCTCGAATCGAGACAAAGTCTAAAACAAAGTTGTAACTTTCCTCAAGAACTTTCCAATGGTGTGTCGCATTTCACCTGCACGCACCAGGATCGGGTCGATTCCTGACTTTTAGTGGTCGGCAGTCAAACTGCCAGTTTGACTCCCGGCCCTTCTTTCGACCATAACTTATGCTGCAGATGTTTAAATGGTTCATGTGAGGCCACTTTAGACATCTACACTTCAAGACCTTTCCAACGGTATAAAGAACACCTCAATGCAAGGTGTTTTGACCCCTGAAATTGTGCTCTGAGTTTTTGAAAGTCCCGGAGGACTCTCAAGTCCCATTTTTGAGGATGTGAGTGGCGACCTCGCATTTCCCTCAAAGTGGGATTGCGACAGTAGCATGAAGTTGTCGTCACCATTCAAAACTAAGTAATCTAATGTGTGCTCTTTTTCTTCAAATATGATTTTTTTTTTGTAAAAATATGATGCCATAATTTGGTGGGTAGTCACAATCTTTCACAAGATTGATACAAAGCCCTTTCATGAGATACCAACACCTTTTTTTTGTATATCACCAAAAACAATCAATTACAATTTAGTATAGTGACCAACATGCCATGGAAAAGCTTGTGGGTTTTTCTTCTTTTGTATGAAAGCTTTCTACAAGCCCCAATTGCCATGGTTGTTGGTTTTTTAAATGCATACTCCATGACTTGGTATGTTTAGCTACTGATCAATGTTTTCATTTTCTTTTGAACATGTAGCAATAGGTGACACATAAGGTGTATACTCCACATTCGAATTCCCAACACTTAGAAGATTGGAAATTGATAGATATTCAACACACATTCCAAACCAAAAAATAAAAAAATAGAAAATGATGTTCAAGGTGAAGAACATTTGTGGAAAAACACAGTCCTTGAAGCTCACAAGCCATAGATCATATAAGACCACAACATACAATGAAGAAGGAAAAAACTCAAAGAAAAAATGGTTACCATAATAGAATAATCAACTTCTAATGGGGGAAAACAATAATCCAAATGATCATTTTGCACTTGCAAATCCAACCGAACATATAAATCTTTTTTACTACAAAAATTCAAATTCAACTGCATTAATATTTACCTCCATCTTATGAGTGGATGGATTTATAACACTCATGACATAATTATTTGGGTCATCTTGAATTAAATAACACAATTGTATTATAAGTACAAGCATCAAGTCTATTCCATGTCCCACATGTTTTGAGTTGTTCCACACATTCCCACACCTTATTTCACTAACCACCATGTTGTGAGATTTTCATCTATGTGACAACATGTGACATGCAAGTGATTAAATACCAAATAATATTTAAACAATTCTAAAAGGATTCAATGGTGCACTTGTCATGTTCTTCACCACTTTTATTACACCCATTGGTTTTTTTTGTTATGATGGATGGATACAAACATCAAGGTGAAATTGTAGATTAAGTTTTACATTAGACACTACAATTTTCAAGAAAAAAAATGAAAGGAAATTCAAGTTTTAAAAGGAAAAATCTACAAGAACACAAAGACCCTAAAGCCCACGAGTTAATCATCAATTTAAGATGTGTTTTTCACTTTGATGTTCGATGGTTGAAAAGGTCATGACTGTTGTCCAAGCAATGACCTTCTCTTTTATTTTAATTAGTTATTAATTTTGGAATTAAAAAGGATAAATTCCACATTATATAAAGCAAAATATTGGGGAAATTTTGAAAGAAAAAACCTTTTGTACTACAACAAAAAGTGTCCCTAAACAACAAATGATTTCACTAGATTATGGGAAAATTCTCTGGTTATAGTGAATGAAACCTAGTCAGGAAGCAGTGAATACACTGGCCTAGTGAACAGGGACTAATGAACTACACCCACATTTTGTAGTAGTGAAAAAGCACAAAAAAGCTTGAGATTTTCATTTGTTTAACTTGAAATGGTTGTTAGATTCAAATACAAGAACCCAATTCTATGCACTTACATATACACTTTTGTGAAAACTTTTCTATAAGAAGGTCAAACATTATAATGCACATGTTTTGAAATGTTATTAGCATAAATAGAGGTTGATTGCATTGTAATAACAAAAAAACATTGTTGAAAGTTAATAGAATCCTTTAATCATTTTTTAATTTATCATAAATAATTTTAAAACATTTTGACCATAAACAAAACATGTTAGAACACGAGGTGCATAAGATTACATGGTGTGAATTGGGGTACGTAAAAGATTTTCAAATCATCCAATTCATAATTGTTTTTGCTTTGGTTCAAAGATGAAATTGCACGTGCTTTCTTCAATTGAATGACATTGAACAACGTTCAAAAGCTCCTTGGGTCTAAGTGCAAATTATTTCAAAATCCATTATATGGACGATAGTCACATTACTAACAACTCTTCAATGTGCTAATAATAGTAGTAACAAACTTCCACCCAACTTGAAATCATAAATGTTCCCCAAACTAATAATCCAAAAGATTAAGTGTGGTCTCCCCTTGTTCATCATCATGTAAACATGCAAAAGCACAATTAGGGGGACAAAATGGACCATCACAGTTGTAGTTTTTTTGTGGACTACAACATGAGAGTACCATGTAAAATCATATTAACATTAATAATTTTTAATTTTTAATTAACCATGTTATAATAGACATCAATGGGAATCACACACAAAATATGGATGAATTTTTTAAAAAGTGGATACCATAGTGAACTTTTGAAATTACAACATTGCATTTGTCACATAGACATATTTTGCATGTGGACTCAAAAAGTGTACTAAAATGGTGTCAATTTTTTTTGATAAAAAATAGAAAAAATTTAAATGAAGTGTTTAAGAGTGATGTGCATTGAAATTTTTTCAATAGAAGAAATTCTGAATTTTTGAGGTTCAATATTATCTCATTTGAGTTATTGGGAATCCATATCTTATAGAAAACATCATCTTTTTTAATGGTTTTTTTGACAAAACACATGAGGAAAAATAGATACAAAATTACCTATCATTATTTTTAGATGAAACACAACCAAAATGTAGGTTTGATGGATTGTTCAAGCTCCCAAGTCCATTCCAACTATGTGCCAAAAGTGGGCACTTGCTTGATCAATTCAACTTGGTGTGATGTCATATTGACTAAATGATGTCATAAAGATATCATTTTTTAAAACTAGGCTAGGTTTAGGTTTTAGCGCTCAAGCATTCACCCGTTTGTCGCAAGTTTAGGGTTTACCATTCAAACATTCGCTCATTGCCACGAATTTAGGGTTTTAATGCATTTTTTTGTTTTGCATTATTTTTGGTCACATCTAATGGCATTGCTTTCTTTTTGCTCAAGTTCCACCTAACGCTAAGTTTACAAACACACTATATTTACAACAAATCTTTTATCTTCATTTTGTAAATTACTTGACCATTTGCCAAGCATTTTGTCATTTCCTTTTTATATCATCATAACATTGCAAACTAAAGCCTTTGTTTTTACATATTCAAGGATAAGATTCTCACCCAAGAAAGTAATGGGTTCCAAACGAAATCAAAAACAAAGAAAAGGGATCATTGAACCAGGTCCTATTGATAAGGCAAGACGCACATTGGAACCTAAAATTGTTACATTGCAACTTAAACTTTTTGTTTTGTAGCAAAAAATTATTGATTTGCAATGTGCAAGTGATGATGGAAATGCAGCAAGGAAGGTTGCCCAAAATGCTTGACAAACGAAGTGCTGTGGGAAAAAGAAAGAACAAAAACTACACATGTAATTTATGTTGGATGCATTCGATGACATTGAACAAGTGATGCGAGATAGAGACTTATGAAGGATGGCATTTCAAATAGTTGATTACATTTTCATTATTATGCATCCTTATCCTGGGCCGAAATGCATGAAAGGTAATGGAGAAGGTTTTGTCATATCTAAGGTTGAGCCACTACCCTCCCAATTATGTTTTACCTGCACATATTGTTAAAGCACAGCAAAAGGTTTTGTTAGGTTTGAATATGTCAATAGATGCAAACAAGTTGGTGCAATTTAACATGTCATTGGTGAACAAAAAGGTTTTGTTAATAGCAACTACACTTAATGTCAGTGAAAGAAACACTCAAAATGTTACTAAAGTTTTTGGAATACATCAAAGACTAAGAAGAACTACCAAGTTTCAACAACAATTAGCTAACAAGGAAGGCCATGAATTATGGATATTAAGGGTGTGGAAGGTGCGGGTTGATGTAGTATCCATAGAGGTTCACAACTACATTATTTCTTGGTGGATTACTCAAACCAAGGTGAGCCCAAATAAAAAGGATGTCACATGATCAAAGGTTGGCCCTAAATAATAGGAAATGAAGCCAACCCATTATTTAATGGAAACCCAAGTACTTGGTAGTTTTCTTCTAAAATTTTGTGGTTCAATTATAACTTATTAATCTTCGCAAAATTTGATGCCCACTGTTGAAATTTTACATTGGGCATGAAGGACTCAATTGGTGGATTGTTTTATGATCTTGATCTTTATATAAGTTGTGTGGTTTGAATGATCCATGAGTTGTAATGGTGACAAAAACTCCATGAATTGTTTTTTTGTTACAGTTCATATATGAAATTACATGAACTCATGTAGTTTAAATGATCCATGAATTGCAATGCTGACAAAAACTTTGTGAGTATTTATTCTGTTACAATTTAGACTTGTTGACAAAAATTCTGTGAGTACCTATTTTGTTACAATTCAAATTTGAAGTTACAAAACTCTTGTAATTTGAATGACCCATGAATTGCAATGGTGGCAGAAATTTTATGAATACCTATTTGTTACAATTTAGATTTGAAGTTACATGAACTCCTATAATTTGAATGATCCATGAGTTGCAATGGTGACAAAAACTCCATGAATTAATTTTTTTGTTATAGTTCATATATGAAATTACATGAACTCATGTAGTTTAAATGATCCATGAATTGCAATGCTGACAAAAACTTTGTGAGTATTTATTCTGTTACAATTTAGAC
>Ga0116229_10002293_pt1 | contig 30823 bp, 25 predicted proteins | sample S1TSphgellanicum_3_FD_87313 | JGI IMG/M metagenome (GOLD analysis project Ga0116229, IMG submission 87313) | Host-associated microbial communities from peat moss isolated from Minnesota, USA - S1T2_Fc - Sphagnum magellanicum MG | ecosystem: Host-associated > Plants > Peat moss > Unclassified...
GCGGGCGGCGGTGGGCGATTGTTTCGAGGGCGCGGAGGCAGCCGCGGGTGGAGCCGTGTTCGCCGCTGCCGAAGGCGAGGCCGGCGTCGAGCCAGAGGGTGATGCGGCCGGGGGCGGGGGGCGTGTCGATGTGGGTGCCGCGAATGGCGAAACGGGTGCCGATGCGTTGCTCGGGGAAGCCTTCGTAGACGCGGGCGAGCCAGCCGTCGCCTGCGGTGTCGTGGCGCTGCAAGGGGACGGAAATGCCGGTGGCGAATTCCGCCATGGCGAGGGCGGCGGTGAGCTCCGGGCTGTCGCCCGGAGGTTTAATGCCTTCGACGCGCCAGATGCCGGCGGCTTCGTTTTCGAGAAATGTGCCGATGGTGGAACAGACGGCGGCGAGGGCGGCTTCGTAGGCGGGCACGGCATCAGCCGGGACGGTAACGAAGATTGTTTCGAGCGCGGCACGGCGGGTCACGGTGCGACGGTGGAATTCGTCCACCCGACGAAGCGCAAAAGTTTTTTGGTTCTTTTTTTCAAACAAGAACTGCTTTCTTATGCTTTATCAACGAAACGATCCAGTACGCGTTTCTGCCCCGCCTTGTCGAACTCAATGTCGAGGCGGTCGTCATCCACGGCGGTGACGTGGCCGTAGCCGAATTTTTGGTGGAACACGCGTTGGCCGACAGGGATCGCATCGTGGCGGGCCGGGCGGGCCTGCTGTTCCCAAGGTTCGGGTGTGCGTTCGGGGGTGCGGCGGGCGGCGAGCGGGCCGTTCGAAAAAATGCTTGGTGCGTTCAGGCGGTTTTCGCGTTGCAGGGCGATGGAGCCGGTACGGGTAGCGTGTTCGGTGGGGATTTCCTCGATGAAGCGGCTGGGGATGCTGCTTTGCCAGTTGGCGAAGATGCGGCGGTGGGCGGCGTGGCTGACGATGGCGCGGCGGCGGGCGCGGGTTAGCCCGACATAGGCGAGGCGGCGTTCTTCCTCGAGGCCTTTGTTGCCGTTTTCGTCGAGGGCGCGCTGGTTGGGGAACAGGCCTTCTTCCCAGCCGGGCAGGAAGACCGTGTCGAATTCGAGGCCTTTGGCGGCGTGCAGGGTCATGAGGTTGACGCGGTCTTGCCCTGCTTGTTCTTCGTTTTCCATGACGAGGGAGACGTGTTCGAGAAAGCCTTGCAGCGATTCGAAGTCGGCGAGCGCGCGGACGAATTCCTTGAGATTGTCGAGCCGGCCTGGGGCTTCGGGGGATTTGTCGGCTTTCCACATGCCGGTGTAGCCGCTTTCGTCGAGCAGCGTTGCCATCGTGACGACGTGGCCTTCGGTTGGCAGCATGTCGCGGCAATGGGCGATGGCGGCGAAGAAGGACAAGATGGCTTCGCGTAACTTGCCTTTCAGGCCGGCGGCCTGGGCGAGGCCGAGGGCGGCGGCGGCGAGGGGTATTTTTTGCGCGCGGGCGGCTTCGTGGATGCTGCGTAGCGCGGCGTCGCCGACACCGCGTTTGGGAACGTTGATGACGCGCTCGAAGGCGAGGTCGTCGGCGGGTTGCACGAGGATGCGGGCATAGGCGACGGCGTCGCGGATTTCAGCGCGTTCGTAGAAGCGCAGGCCGCCGACGACGCGATAGGGAATGCCCAGCGTGATCATGCGTTCTTCGAAGGCGCGGGTCTGGTGGCCGGCACGGACCAGGACGGCCATTTCGGCGAGCGCGTGTTGGTCGAGCCTGAGTTGTTCAACGCGGTCGCCGACCATGCGGGCTTCCTCGTCGGAATCCCATAGGCCGATGAGCTGGACGGGTTCGCCGGCGGAATCGTTGCGGCCGGGGCGGAGGGTTTTGCCGAGGCGGCCCCCGTTGTGGGCGATCAGGCCGGAGGCGGCGGCGAGGATGGGGGCGGTGCTGCGGTAGTTTTTCTCCAGGCGGACGATCTTGGCGCCAGGGAAATCTTTCTCGAAACGAAGGATGTTTTCAACTTCGGCGCCGCGCCAGGAATAGATGCTTTGGTCGTCGTCGCCGACGCAACAGATGTTTTTTGATTGTTGAGCGAGCAGACGTAGCCAGAGATATTGGACGACGTTGGTGTCCTGGTATTCGTCGACCAGGACGTAACGGAACATGCGGTGATATTGCGCCAGCACTTCGTGGTTGCTGCGGAATATTTCGGTCATGTGGAGCAGGAGGTCGCCGAAATCGGCGGCGTTTAGCTCGCGCAGGCGGGTTTGATAGGCGGTGTAGATGGTGACGAAGGCGCCGTTGGCGAAATCGCCGGCGTCGAGCGGGGTGACGCGGTCGGGGGTTTGGCCGCGGTCCTTGAAGCGCTGGATGAGGCCCATGGCGGCTTGGGGGGGCCAGCGTTTGGTGTCGAGGCGGGCGGCTTCCATGACTTGCTTGAGCAGGCGGAGCTGGTCGTCGGTGTCGAGGATGGAGAAGCCGCTGGTGAGGCCGACGAGGGCGGCGTGGCGGCGCAGCATGCGGGCGCACAGCGCGTGGAAGGTGCCGAGCCAGAGGCCTTCGACGGGGCGGCCGAGGATGGCGCCGACGCGCTCGCGCATTTCGCGGGCGGCCTTGTTGGTGAAGGTGACGGAGAGCACCTGGCCGGGGGCGGCGCGTCCGCTGAGCAGGATGTGGGCGAAGCGGGTAGTGAGCACGCGTGTTTTGCCGGTACCCGCGCCGGCTAGGACGAGGAGGGGGCCGTCGATGTTTTCGACGGCCTCGCGTTGCTCGGGGTTGAGGCGGGCGAGGTAGTCGGATCGCTCGACGGGGGAGGCGAGGTCTGGGGGAGAGGCGAGGTTTGTGGACACAGCCCGTATATAGGTGGCGCGCGGGAGTCGGGGGAAGAGCGGCTACCAGGCGATCGAGTTGCCGGCGTAATCGACGTAGGCGATGCCGGTGCCGCTGCCTTGGGCGTCGATGACGTCGGCCATGCCTTTGACGCTAGTGGGGATGTCCAGGGGGGCGTTTTTGCCGCCCATGTCGGTTTTGACCCAGCCAGGGTGCATGAGCAGCACGCGTCGGTCGGCGTGGCGGATGGCGAAGCCGATCGCGAGCATGTTCAGGGCGGCTTTGCTTGCGCGGTAGAGCTCCATGCCGCCCCGGCTATTCGCAAGGCTGCCGAGAAGGCTGGTCATGAACACGATCGGGGCGTTTGGCGCAAGGACCGGCAAGAGTGCCTCGGCGACCGTGGGCGGGGCTACGCTGTTGGTGAGGAATTCCTGCGCTGCTACCTCGGGGGCGACGTCGTGGATGGGATCGTCGGTCGCCTTTGATTGGCCGGCGACGATGAAGAGCACGTCAACCGCGATGCCGGAGAGGGATTTGGCCAGCATGGCGGAGGCCTTGGGGTCGATGACGTCGAACGGCTCGACGCGGAGTTGGCCGGCATGGTCGGATTTGAGCGCGGTGAGGGCGTCGGCGTGTGAGGGGTTGCGGGCGGTGGCGATGACGTTCCAGCCGCGGGTTAAGTACTCGTCGGTTAGGCCTAGGCCTAGGCCTCGGTTGGCGCCGATGAGCAGGATGGTTTTTGGCATGGGGCCTCACGGAAGGAAGCTAAGGAAGCAGTTCTTTTTTGAAAAAAGAGTGCCAAAAAACGCTTACTCATTACGTTCAAACCAAGCGCCGTAGCCCTACGGCGCTTAGCGACGACCGAATCGAGAGATCCCGGACTCCGGGGGAAAGCCTAAATCGTAAAAGTTTTTTAGTTCTTTTTTTCAAAAAAGAACTGCTGCCTTCCTACTCTATCGTAACGTTAGCCGCCGCCGACGGGATACCGTTTGCCACAACCACCAACGTGCTAGGCCCTGTCTCGATCCCTGAAGGAACGTCGAAATTCGTGGAGACGGGTGTGGTGCCGGTGGCGACGCCCATGGTGCTGTGGTCGTGGGTGCGGGCGTAGACGACGTGGCCGGAGGCGGTGTTGGTGATGCGGACCAGGGGGTAATTGGTGGCGGTTTGCATTTCATCGCCGAAATCGTTGGCCTGGCTCAGGCCGTTGAATTGCGTGCCGGTGATCTGGTAGGTGCTGCCGGGGGTTAATTGTGACGGAACCGATGTGATGGTTGGCGCCCAGGCGGGATTGACGGTGCCGGATGCCTGATAGACCGAGTTTCCGCCGAGCAAAATCTGGCCTGTCGGCAATACCAGTAGCATGCCGTCGCCGCTGAGGGGGCCGGGGGTGCTGAACTTCGTTTTGGTCAGCGTGGTGCCGTTGAATTCATACAGGTTGCCCTGTTCGCCTTCCACCAGCACGTTTCCGGTGGGTTCGAGGGCCGCGAAACTGTCGCCGGCCTGGTCGCCCGCGGCGAAATCGGGACCGGCTGCCCAGGTGCCGATGCCGCCGTTAGCGCCTGGCGTATAGATGGCGGTGTGGCCGGCGCTGGCACCCGTGTGCAAGGCGCCGGTGGCGAAAATGGTGCCGTCTGGCCGCAGGATGGCGGGCCCGATTTCACCGGGCGGATAATATACCTTGTTCTTGCCGTAATTGATTTTGTTCACCGAGGGCGGGCCCATGAGGTTGACCGGCGTCGCGCCCGTACTGGTCCATTTCTGCGTGGTGGGGTCATAGATCTCGGCGTTCGGCGCCGCCTTCACGTCAGCGGTCAATACGGTGCCGTTGGACTGCAATGTCCAGCCTTCCTCCGCATTGAAGTCCTTCTTGCCGGTGTATTTCAACTCCGTCCATGTCAGCGTGGTGGGGTTCAGCACGGCGATTTTCTTGCTGAATTTGCGGCCGAGCATGAAATTGCCGTCCGGCAACATGCTCGACGGGGAGTCGCCGATAAAGCCCCAGCCCGCGGGCGGCTTGAGCTTTGTCCAGGTGTTTGCCACCGGATCGTAGATTGCGCTCTGGTCGGTGAAGGCGAACTGAAAATCGTTGTATTCGCCGCCGGCAATCACCACGCGCCCATCGGCCAGCACGGCGGAGGCGAAATACAGCGGCACGTAGCCGGCGGGCAGGTTCGCCATCTGCGCCCACGTTCCCTTGACATAGCTGCCGGTATTGTCGGGCGTCAGCTTCCACCAATCGGAACAGTTCACGCCCTGCACCAACACCGTGCCGTCGGTGAGAACGAAACCGATATAGGCCTGGTCCGGCGCCGGATGGGTGAGGTTCGTCACGGTTTGCGCGGCGGCGCCCCCCGCGCTTCCCAGCATCAGGGCGGCGGCGAAGACAGACGATCTGAACGGGCGATTCTTAATCATAGGGGGTCTCCCGATACGGCAAAGGCGCGGGGCGGCCTGGTTGCCGCCCCGCGGTGGAATTTACTGTATCGTAACGTTGGCCGGCGCCGAGGGTATGCCGTTGGCCACCACCACGAGCGTGGCCGCGCCGGTCGGTGCGTTCGCTGGCACGTCGAAATTGGTCGAGACCGGTGTGGTGCCGGTGGCGACGCCCATGCTGCTGTGGTCGTGCGTGCGCGCGTAGAACACCGCGCCCGATGCGGTGTTGGTAATCCGCACCAGCGGATAATTCGTATTGGTCTGGAATTCATCGCCGAACGAATTCGCCTGGCTGAGACCGTTGAACTGCGTGCCGGTGATCTGGTACGTGCTGCCCGGCGTGAGTTGCGCCGGCACGGATGTGATGGTGGGCGCCCAGGCCGGATTGACGCTGCCCGCCGCCTGATAGACTGCGTTGCCGTTGAGCAGGATTTCGCCCGTCGGCAGCACCAGTAGCAGGCCCTCGGTGGCGAATTTGGTTTTTGTCAGAGTGGTGCCGTTATATTCATACAGATTGCCGCTGTCGCCCTCCACCAGCACGTTGCCGGTCGGCAACAAAGCCGCGAAGCTGTCGCCCGCCTGATCGCCGTCCGGGAAAGACGGGCCTGCTGCCCAGGTGCCGATGCCGCCGTTGGCGCCCGGCGTGTACAGGGCTGTATTGCCGGAGGTTTGGCCCTTATGCGTGCCGCCCGTTGCGAAAACCGTTCCATCCGTGCGCAAAATGCCCGGCCCTACTTCGCCCGGCGGATAATAATACTGGCCGTTGCCATACTCGATCTTCTTCTCGACAGGCGGGCTGTTGAGATACACCACTGTGCTGCCCGCGCTGGTCCATGTCTGCGTCGTGACGTCGTAGAATTCCGAGTTCGGAGCCGCCTTCACGTCATAGGTGAATACGGTGCCGTTCGGCATCAAGGTCCAGCCTTCCTCGGCGTTGAAATCCTTCTTCCCCGTGTATTTCAGCTCCTTCCATTTCAGCGTTTTGGGGTCCAGCACGGCCATCCGCTTGTCCAGCTTGCGGCCAAGCAGGTAGCGGCCGTCCGCCAGCACCGTGGAGGGCGAATCGCCGATGAAATTCCAGTTCTTGGGCGGATTGAATTCGGTCCACGCGTTGGTCAACGGGTCGTAGATCATGCAGGTGTCGACCAGCGCGAAGTTGTTGTCCTGGTACTCGCCGCCCAGGAACAGCACGCGGCCGTCCGCCAGCACGGCAGACGAACCGGCATAGGGCACGTAGCCATCCGGCAGCGTGGCCATCTGCGTCCAGGTACCCTTGACGTAGCTGCCGGTGCTGGAAGGGGTCAGCTTCCAGAAATCATTCTCCTGATTGCCCTGCACCAGCACGGTGCCGTCGGTGAGCAGGAAGCCGATGATAGCGCCGTCCGGCGCGGGGTGGGTGAGGTTTTCGGTGGTCTGCGCCTTGACGACGCCGACAGTGGCCAACAGCGCGGCGGCTGCCAGCAAGGATGTTCTGAGCATGCATACTCCCGGTATTATGGGCGGCGCCCCGCCGCTACATATGATCACGTTACAGGGTGGAGGCGGGAACGAGCAACCGCACGTCGGGGGTTGTTGGAGGTCTTTTGTGTATCAGCAACCGGCCGCACCTTGATGCGCGACACGTAAGGCAGCAAAAACAAAAGGTTAGGAAGTAGTTCTTTTCCGAAGAAAAGAACCAAGAGACTTTTGCTTTTTGGCGCTAGCGGCCTTCAGGGGCGGCGCGGAGCGGATTCCAGGAGCATGGCCTGTCCGCAGTGCAAATAATCTGCGCGCAGAGCTTCTGCGGCAGCCATCCGGCCAAGGCGCGCAAGCGCGGCTCGGCCTGTAGCCGCGTGCCATGCAGCGCCAGCACAACAAGCGCGCCGGGGATGAGCCAGCGCACGCGCACCCAGTTAGGCGGGGGACCCGCACTCCGCAGCAAACAGAGGATGCCGCCGAGCCCGACGGCGGTGCCGATCGCCACCTCCACCGGAATGTGCGCGCCTAAAGCCACGCGGCTGACACCGATGGCGAATGCCACGCAGCCGCCCGCCAGCAGCACTGCCAACAGCGTGCCGACGCGCCGGCGCAACCATAGCGCCGCGACCCCGCCATAAACCGCGGTGCCGGCCGCGGTGTGTCCGCTCGGGCTGAGGGCGCTGTGGGTGCCGCAGCCCAGGAAGACGAGTTTCATAACCAGGATCACGCTCAGTGTTCCGCCGATGGCGCCGGCCCAGGCAAGGGCGCCCCGCCGCCAGCCGGCGAGTGCCAGACCGCAGCCGACGCAGAGCGCCAGTGGCAACACAACCGCGAGGTCGGCGAAATCGGTAAGAAAACGCACGCCCTAGGCCGCCGGTGCGCAGCCCCTCCCGGCGGATGCCCGTCCTGGGGCCCGTTCTGGCGCGGTTTCAGGCACTTGCGGGTGGAAAAGCCCACTTCGATCATCCACGCTCATGCTACCCGCTCCGACTCCCGGTTGCTCAGCCGCCTGGGTTCGTCCACGTTGACGGGACAAATCAGGTGGGCACGCGGGTAGAACGGGTTTAAGTCAGGCAAAACGTCGCGTCCAGGGAGAAGAGGAACCGGTGAGCGCCTACAATTATCCTCTCATCATCAAGCAATTGTTAATCACGCCGCTTGTGCAGTATCCGCGCCAGGAAATCGTCTACCGGGACCGGCTGCGGCTGACCTATCGGCAGTTCGGCGAACGTATCGGCCGGCTCGGCAGCGCGCTCGCCGGCCTCGGGGCGGTGCACGGCCAGACCGTGGCGGTGATGGACTGGGACAGCCATCGGTATCTGGAATGTTTCTTTGCCATACCCATGCTGGGCTGCGTGCTGCAGACGGTGAATATTCGTCTGTCACCGGAACAAATCCTCTACACGCTCAATCATGCCCGCGCCGAAATCATTCTGTGCAATACGGAGTTCCTGCCGTTGTTGCAGGGGCTGCTGCCGCATCTGCAAACCGCGAAACAATTTATCTGCATCGATGATGAAGGCCGCGTTCCCGATGGCATCGACTGGAGCGGCGAATATGAAGCACTTCTTGCTGGCGGCGACCCCAACTATATATTTCCTGAATTCGACGAAAATACCCGCGCCACGACGTTCTACACCACCGGCACCACCGGTTTGCCCAAGGGTGTTTTCTATTCGCACCGGCAGATCGTTCTGCATACGCTGATGGTGCTGGCGGTTGGGCAGTTATCGGACAGCGACGTCTATATGCCGATGACGCCGATGTTTCATGTGCATGCCTGGGGATTTCCCTATGCTGCCGTGGTGCGCGGCATTCGCCAGGTGTATCCGGGCCGCTATGCCCCCGACCTGCTGGTGAGGCTGTTCCTCGAGGAGCAGGTGACCTTTTCGCACTGCGTGCCGACCATCATGCGCATGTTCCTGGCCGCCGCCGAGGGCGTCGATCTGCACGGCTGGCGCGTTATCCTGGGCGGCAGCGCGCTGCCGCGCGCCTTGGCACGTACGCTGCTCGATCGCGGGGTGGATGCGTGCGCCGGTTACGGCATGTCGGAAACCGGGCCGCTGGCGACGCTGTCGTTGCTCACGCCCGAGTTGGCCGACGGTGGGGATGTGGAACTCACCTACCGGTGCCGTGCCGGTCGGCCCGGGCCGCTGGTGGATCTGCGCGTGGTCGATCCGGATGGCATGCCGTTGCCGCACGACGGGCAAAGCGCGGGCGAGGTGGTGATGCGATCGCCCTGGCTAACCCAGGGATACACCGACAATCCAGCCGCCAGCGCGCAACTTTGGGAAGGCGGCTGGCTGCACACGGGCGACATCGGCACCATCGACGCGCATGGTTTTCTGGCCATCACCGATCGTATCAAGGACGTGGTGAAGACCGGCGGCGAATGGGTTTCGAGCCTCGATCTGGAGGACATTATCGGCACGCACAAGAGTGTGGCCGAGGTGGCCGTGATTGGCGTGCCGGATGCCACCTGGGGCGAGCGCCCGCTGCCGTTCGTGGTGCTGGTGCCCGATGCGGAACCTGACGCGGCGGCGCTGCAGACGCACATCATGCAGCGTGTCGAGGCCGGTGAGATTTCGAAATACGCCGTGCCGGAACGGATTGAGTTTGTCACGGTTATTCCGAAGACGAGTGTGGGGAAGCTGGATAAGAAATTATTGCGGCAGAATTATGCGACGGCAAAAGGATAGGAAATATGTTATTTTTTAAAAATGAAAAATTATGTTGATCCTATCGGCGCTTGAGAAGAACAGAGGTCTATTATGGAAAGAGTCTTTTTTTCTTTTGCTTCAAGAAAGAAATACTTCCTTTCCTTTACTATCCTTCTTGCAGCAATTGCTCTCGGCTCAGTTGGCGCGGTTCAGTCAGCACACTGCGCCGCCGTTGTCGCGGAGGAGATGCCGTCCGCGGAGGAATGTTCGCTGCTCGCCGCGCACGCGCCGGATACGTTGCTTTATCGTTTTGCCGCCGATCCTGCGATTGTGGTGGCGCTGTTTCCCAGCCTGCATGAGCAGGCACTGACGCTCAATCGCGTGGCGGTGTTCCTGGAATATGCGGGTGCTTCGCGCACGCGGGTTTTGGACGATACGTCGTTACGCGAAACGATCGCGCAGGGACATATGCAATTCGATTATTTTTACGATGGGCACGATTATCGCGCGGCTGATCTGGCGCGGTTTTTTGCGACCGCGGATGCGGATGGCGTGGCACTGAACCGGCCCGAAAAACACCTGCGCGCCGAAATTGCCCGCGTGCGCGCGTCGCGACTTGGCTTTGGCGCTTTGATCAGCATGCCGCAGGCCGGCGTGGATGCGCTGGATGCGCCGACGCGGGCCGCGATTCTGCGGCACGAATTGTCGCATGGCCTGTATTTCACCGATCCTGCGTATGCCGCCATGGTCGCCAAATTCTGGCAGACCACGATGACGGCGCAGGAGCGCGCCAATTTCCGCCGTTTTCTCGGCGACGGCCGCTACGACACCGGGAACGACGATTTGATACGGAACGAAATGCAGGCCTATCTCATTCACACACGCGACGCGCGCTTTTTCTCCCCCGCGAATGCGGGTCTGACGGACCCGCAGGCGGCTTCGTTACGAGCATCGTTCGTGGCCGCCATGCCGAAGGGCTGGCTGCGAGATAAAACAGCGCCCTGAAGAATCAAAAGTTTTTTGGTTCTTTTTTTCAAATAAGAACTACTTCTTTCGCAACTAAATAAACGGAAAATACCTGAAGCTGAGAAACAGCATATTTTCGTCGGTCTTGGGCGTCGGCCCAAGCCCTTGATAGATCGACCGGTGCGTATAGGAATATTGCGGCCCAATCTGCATTGTACCGTATGGACCGTGCTCGAATCTCCACCAGGCGCCGAGCGTGCCTTGAATGATGCCCGACGTATTTGCCACGCAACCGGAGCCGGCGCCGAGTTCTTCTTCGCATGTTTCGTTCGAATAGAGCGGATTGCCATAGCCGAACGGTGCTGGTTTGCCCTTGTATTCGGAACTGAAGAAGCTGCGACCAATTTGTTCGGTGCCGCCATAGGCGTAAATATCGAGCATGGGTAAGGGGTGTGCGATGAGGCCGATCAGCGCCTCGGTCTCCGGCAGCGGGTCGGGCTTGCCGTCGGCGCCGATCACCGCATCGGGCAACTGCGCGGAGCCGTAACGGCCTATCCCCTTGCCAGCCAGGAAGCTGGCCTGGAATTCAAGAAGGTGCGGAATGATCGGCAGCAGCATGTCGCCGCCGCCGCCGCCTGCCATCACCGTGTGGCTGCTGCCGTCGCCAAGTTCGCTAATGCGGTCGTGCATGAATCGCGCCAAGCCGTAGCCCTCGAAATGCCCCCAGCCCGGATCAGCCGCAATCTTGAAGATGACGTCCGGCGCCACCTCGGTGCTGTATTGCACGTTGGCCGCCACCGGCGGCGAGGCCGAACTCGCGGTGGTCGGAGAATTCAACGCCGACCCGCCGGTGTTGTCGTCATTCACGGTGCCTATAGTGGTGGGCACGCCGTTCGGGCCATTGTAGTAGACCGTCTGCGGATTCTCCACCGACGCAGCAACCCACAACGCGCCGTCGGCGAACGATTTCGCGACGCGGAATTGCGGCTGGCGTGTCCAGGTGAAGCCCGGTACGTACTGCGCATCGATCGTCAGCGGCTGGTTATAGTTGCCGACCAGGTAGCCGATCCCCGACTTCTGCATCGTCAGCAGCGACCATGTCTGGCCGCCGAGGAAATAAAGCCCGAGATCGCTGCGGTCGTACACCGCGAAAGCGTGCCGCACCCGCGGCGTGTAGCTGTTGCTTTCGTTGGCGTTCGCGGTCGGCGCCGCGCCCAGGAGATCACCCTCCAAATACGCAGTCAGCGTTGTCACCGGATCAGGGTTGGCTTGCGACAGCAGCGACAAGCGGCTTTGACGCGCGGTGAACCGCGTTTCGTTCTCGTGATATTCAGGCGAATTCGGCAACGGTATGCCGGTGCCGAAGTTCGAGGTGATGTCCGCGACTTCGTTGCGGGATCTGAAAATGCTGGCAGCTTCGACAAATCCGCCTAGCGTCACCCGGACGCCACCTACCTGGAAGGTGCCATTCGGCAATTTGGGCGGCGGCGGCTCCATTTGCACCAGCGACACGCTGCCCGCCGGCGACCCCGGGCCCGTCGGCACCAGCGCGTAGCCGGCCGGGATCTGCGGCATGACCGGGGTTTGCAGTATCGCGCGCTGGTCGGCGGTGGCCTGGGCGTGGGCGGCCTGGGCCTGCGCCGCCTTCACCTCCTGATTATGCACCGTCATGTCGTGTTTCAGTCGGCGCAACTCGCTTTGCATGGCCTGAATCTGGCGCTCCAACGCATTCAGCCTAACGTCGCCATCCTCCGCCAGGGCCGCGGTGCAACATAACGTCGCGGAAAGCGCGCTCGCGAGCAGCAATGTGTGGCGGTAGTGGGTGTTACGCATCCAAAACTCCGTTGCCGGGTTGCACGCCCCAGGACGGTCCTATGGCATCCGAATTGTTGATAAATTGTGACAGTTCGGTGTCGTGCTCGCAGAATACAGGCCGCGTGGCGCTCACATCACTCACACGAAAGCGTTACTTCGGGCCTTCACGACGGAACGGCGGATGGGGCTAACTTGGCACACGATTTGCTGACCAATTATCATTTGCTGATTGATTGTCCCTGGTCGCCGGCGATCGTCGACGCGCGCGCGGGATGCTGAGCGACGGTAAAACATTTTATAGTACACTACATCATGTGTGACTTGGTATATGCACGGTGCCGCGGCAGCGATCACTGCCGGCGTTTGGGTCAAGCGGAACCCAAATTGACGCATCCGAGACACCGGCGGGAGGGCAGAGCGCCATGATCGGCATTGTCAGGATCGCCCTGGCGCGGCCCTACACGTTCATTGTGATGGCAATGCTGATCCTGATCTTCGGCGTGATGTCGGCCATTCGCACGCCGACCGACATTCTGCCCAATATCGGCATTCCGGTGGTGGCTGCCGTGTGGACGTACAATGGCATGTCGCCGGATGACATGTCCGGGCGCATCGTGTATTATTACGAACGCACGTTGAGTGCCCAGGTCAACGATATCGAGCATATCGAAAGCCAATCGATGTTCGGCTATGGCGTGGTGAAGATATTCTTTCAGCGGGGCGTGAATATCAACGCGGCGCTGGCGCAGGTGACCGCGACGTCACAGACGGTGCTCAAGCTGCTGCCGCCGGGGATCACGCCGCCTTATGTGCTGTCGTTCAATGCCTCGAGCGTGCCCATCCTGCAACTGGCGCTCTCGAGCAAGTCGTTATCGCAGACGCGATTGTTCGATGCGGGGCAGAATTTTATCAGACCGCAATTGGCAACGGTTGAAGGTGCGGCCATTCCCTCGCCGTATGGGGGCAAGGTGCCGCAGATCCAGATCGATCTGGACCAGCATGCGCTGCAAAGCCACGGATTGTCGGCACAGGATGTGGTGGTGGCGCTGGCGCAACAGAACCTGATCACGCCGGTTGGTACGCAGAAGGTGGGGCTCTTCGAATGGGACGTGGCGCTGAACGATTCGCCACGGAATTTCGCCGAACTTGAGGATTTGCCGGTCAGGCGGGTGAACGGCACGATTATTTACATGCGTGACGTCGCGCATATCCGCAACGGTTCGCCGCCGCAGACCAATATCGTGCATGTGGATGGCAGCCATGCCGTGCTGATGACGATCCTGAAAGCGGGGTCGGCCTCGACTTTGGATATCATTGCCCATATCAAGGCGCTGCTGCCGCAACTTCGCGCATCCTTGCCCAACAGCCTGGAATTGACGGCGGTGGGCGACCAGTCGGTATTCGTGGCGTCGGCCGTGCTGAGCGTGCTGCGCGAGGCGCTGATCGCGGCGGCGCTGACCGGGTTGATGATCCTGATATTTCTCGGTAGCTGGCGCTCCACCGTCATCATCACGATCTCGATTCCGCTTGCGGTTTTATTTTCGTTGACCGTGCTGTCGGTGCTTGGCGAAACCATCAATGTCATGACACTCGGCGGTTTGGCCCTGGCGGTCGGCATACTGGTGGACGACGCCACGGTGACGATCGAGAACATGAATTACCACCTGGAAATGGGCAAGGAGGTGGAGCCGGCCATCATGGACGGAGCGCACCAGATCGTGGTCCCCGCCACGGTGTCCCTGTTGTGTATCTGTATCGTATTCGTGCCGATGTTCGGCCTCGGCGGGGTGGCCGGCTATCTGTTCCGGCCGCTCGCCGAGGCCGTGGTGTTCGCCATGATCGGGTCGTTCATCCTGTCGCGCACCCTGGTGCCGACACTGGCCAAGTTCCTGCTGCACAAGCATGTGCATCATAACGGCCCCGCATCTCGGGGAAACTTATTTTCGCGTTTTCAGCGTGGCTTCGAGGCGCGGTTTGAAGGGTTACGGCGCGGCTACGTGGGATTGCTGGAACTGGCACTCGCCTGGCGCGCCCGCACATTGGTGGGCTTCTTCGTCATTGTGCTGTTATCCTTCGGATTGGTTCCATTCCTTGGCCGCAATTTCTTTCCTGCCGTCTTATCCGATCAGATCAAGCTGCATGTGCGGGCGCAGACAGGCACAAGGATCGAGGATGTGTCCGCGCTGTGCGGCCGGATAGAGGCGGTGATCCGCGACAGGATCGTTCCGCCCGCGTACTTGCGGAGCATCGTGGATAATATCGGCATGCCGGTCAGCGGCATCAATCTGGCCTATGGTAATTCCGGCACGATCGGGGTGGGTGACGCGGATATTCTGATTTCGCTGAACCGCGCCACCGGAGCCGACTATGAGCGGCGGATGCGCGAAATGTTGCCGCGCCTATTCCCTGGCACTGTGTTCGCCATACTGCCCGCCGACATTATCACGCAGATTATCAATTTTGGCTTACCGGCGCCGATCGATCTGCAAATTGTCGGCAACGATTTGCCAGCCAATCGGGCCTATGCCGACAAGCTTCTGGCCCAAATCAGCCGGGTGCCTGGTGCGGCTGACGCGCGCATTCAGCAGGCGTTCAACGAACCGACGCTGCGGGTGAATGTGAACCGCTCGCTGGCGTCCCTGGTCGGCGTGACCGAGCAGGACGCGGCGACCAGCATGCTCGATACGCTGGCCGGCAGCATCCAGACGGCGCCCACTTTCTGGCTCGATCCGAAAAACGGTGTTTCCTACCCGATCGTAGTGCAGACGCCGCAATACGATATCGACACGATGGGCAACCTGTCGAACATGCCGCTGGGCAGCGACGGCCGGACGGAACTGGTGGGCGGCTTGTCGAGTACCGAAACAACAGCGTCGGATGCCGTGGTGTCGCATTACAATGTGCGGCCGGTGATCGACATCTACGCCGCCACGCAAGGGCGCGACCTGGGTGCGGTGGCGGCCGACATCGACCAGATTGTTGCGCGTGCCAAGGCCGATCTGCCACGCGGATCGCAGGTGACATTGCGGGGCCAGGTGACCACGATGCAGCAGGCTTACAGCCAATTGCTGACCGGCCTGGCATTTGCGATCGTATTGATCTATCTGCTGATCGTGGTCAATTTTCAATCGTGGACCGATCCGGCGGTGATCGTGCTGGGGCTGCCCGGGGCGCTGGCCGGCATCGTGTGGATGCTGTTCGCGACCGGCACCACCATTTCGGTGCCGGCGCTGACCGGCGCCATCATGTGCATGGGCGTTGCCACCGCCAATTCCATCCTTGTCGTGAGCTTTGCGCGCGAACGCATGGCGTGCGGCATGAACGCGCTGCAGGCGGCTATGGAGTCGGGCGCGACAAGATTTCGCCCGGTGCTGATGACGGCGCTGGCAATGATTATCGGTATGGGTCCGACGGCGCTGAGCGCCGGGCAGAACGCACCCTTGGGCCGCGCGGTCATCGGCGGATTGTTGTTCGCCACCGGCGCCACACTATTCGTGGTGCCAACGATCTTCAGCCTGGTGCATGGCAGGCAAAAGGCAGCGTCGCTGCCCGCGCATGCGCCGCTCGTGGCGTGATGTATCATGCCCGATGATATTATCAAGCCGGTGACCGCGACCGTCCCTTATGAACGCCCAGGCGCGGACGAGGAAAACCGTCCGGCGGCGGCGGATGCGCACGATCACGGCCCGCATCGCGCTCCGCCGCGTCCGCGCGGGTTGAAGCTGGTGGGCGGCGTGGCGGCAGTCGTTGCGATTGCGGTGGCCGCATCCGGCATTATCAGCCGGCGTAACAGTGAGGCCGCCCTGTCGCAATGGACGAACGAGCAGGCGTTGCCAACCGTGAGCGTATTGCACCCGATAACCAGCGATGCGCCGCGCGCGCTGACATTGCCGGGTGATGTGGAGGCCTATTACGAGGCACCCATTTACGCGCGCGTAAGCGGCTATTTGCACATGTGGTACGACGATATCGGCGCTCACGTGAAGGCGGGACAGGTATTGGCCACCATCGACGCGCCGGATCTGGACCAGCAACTTTCGCAGGCGCAGGCTGATCTGGCGAATGCCAACGCGAATTTGTCGCTTGCGGAATTAACCGCCAAACGCTGGCATGCGCTGCTGGCGAGCAATTCCGTTTCGCAGCAATCCGCCGACGAGAAGGCGGGCGCTGCCGCCGCGGCGCGGGCCGTTGTGCGGGCGCAGCAGGCCCATGTCGATCAGCTGCGCGCCATGTCGACGTTCAAGCGGCTGACAGCACCTTTCGATGGGGTGGTGACGGCGCGCAACACCGACATCGGCGCGCTGATCAATGCCGGATCGATTGCCGCCGAACCGTTGTTCAAGGTTGCCGACGTGCATGAAATGCGCGTTTACGTGAGGGTGCCGCAGGTTTATGCGAGCGAACTCGCGGTAGGCATGGCGGCGCAGCTGACCCAGCCGCAATATCCTGGCCAGACATTTCCCGCGACGCTGGCGACAACGTCGCAATCTGTCGCCGCTGCCAGCCGCACTGTGCTGGTAGAGCTGACGGCCGGCAACAAGGCAGGCAAACTCTGGCCAGGCACCTATACGGAGGTCAAATTCGAGTTGCCGCCGGACCAAGGCGTGCTGCGGGTGCCCTCCAGCGCGCTTATTTTCCGGTCTGCCGGCGCGCAGCTCGCGACGGTGGACCACGATAATCATATCGTGATGAAGGATGTCACGATCGGCCGCAACCTGGGGCAGGAAATTGAAATATCCGAAGGCATATCGCCCGCGGATTTTGTCGTAACAACCCCGTTGGACACGCTGGAGAATGGCGACGTGGTAAGAATAGGCAGCGTGCTGCAGCAGGCCCCAAACTAAATGAACAAGAGTTTTTTGGTTCTTTTCTTCAAAAAAGAACGACTCTTAATTCTTTTCCTGTGTGCGCTGGCCGGATGCGACCTTGCGCCGCGGTACCACACGCCCGTCATTGCAATGCCCGTTACCTACGCCCAAGCCGCACCTTGGCAGATCGCAACGCCGGCAGACAACATACCACGCGGCGCATGGTGGCGCGTGTATGGCGACGCAGTGCTGGATACACTGGAGCCGCGTGTGGACAGCGCCAATCCGGATTTGCAGGCGTCGGCCGCCATCTATGATCAGGCAAGGGACCTGTTGGCCGAAGCGCAGGCCGGCATTTTTCCGCAATTGCAGCTTGGCGGACATATCAGTGCCGACCGCCAATCCAATCGCCGGCCTTTGCGAGGCGCGCATGAGCCTAACCAGTATCTGGACAACGCGGTCGATACGCAGGCGACGTATGAGTTTGATATCTGGGACCGGGTGGCGAACGCCATCAAGGCGGGCAAGCAAGCCGCCGCGGCGAGCGCCGCGGACATGGAGACGTTGCGCCTGTCGCTGCACGCCGAGCTGGCGACGGATTATTTCACTTTGCGTGGACTTGACGCGGAGGCGCAGCTCTATGCGAATACCGTATCGGCCTACCGCCAGGCACTGGCGCTGACGCAGAACCGTTTTGCGGGCAAGATCGCGTCCGGCATGGATGTGGCGCGGGCCGCGGCCCAGCTTGACGATGCGCAGGCGCAGGCGACCGATATTGCCGGGCGCCGGGCGCTTGTCGCACACGCCATTGCCATATTGGTCGGCGTGCCACCCGAAGAACTGCCAATTCCGCCCGCCATTATCGATCCGCGCGTGCCAGTGGCGGATGCGGGCTTGCCTGCCACTTTGCTGCAACGGCGGCCCGACATTGCGTCTGCTGAACGCTCTGTCGCCGCGGCCAATGCCGAAATTGGCGTGGTGCGGGCTGCGTTCTACCCCAACATTTCGCTCAACCTGGTGTTCGGCTTTCAGGATACCGGGTTTAACCTGTTCAGCCTGGGAAACAGTTTTTGGTCCGTCGGGCCGGGCGTCACGCTGCCGCTTTTCGAGGGTGGCTTGCGCACGGCTGAGGAACAGGCCGCGTTTGCGATCTACCGGCGGACGGTGGCCAATTACCGGTCCACGGTGCTGGACGCATTCCGCGAGGTCGAGGACGAACTGGCGTTGCTGTATTGGCTTGGCGACGAGCTGGGGCAGGAGCAGCACGCGGTGGCGGACGCGCAGCATACGCTGACGATGTCGTTGGCGTTGTACAAGGATGGCGCGACGAACTTCCTGGATGTTGTGATTGCGCAGACGGCGGAATTGCAGGCGGAACGGGCGGCACTGGATATTCGGACGCGGAGGTTAGAGGCGAGTGTGTCGCTTATTCGGGCCTTAGGGGGTGGGTGGCTGAAGGAGTAAGGAAGCAGTTCTTTTTTCAAAAAAGAACCAAAAAACTCTTGCTCGTTTAAGGCGCAGCGAACCTACATTGTGATCCCACGAGTAAATAGCAAAAGTTTTTTGGCTCCCTTTTTTTTCAAAAAGGAACTGCTGCCTGCCTTTCTTACTTTGCCGCAGCCTGCTGCACGAACAGCGTGTTTGTGGCGTAGGAAATCCAAAATCTACGGGCGTTCAGGTAGCGCCAGTTCATTATGCCATCGCCGAAACTTTCCCTTGGAGACTTCAACTCGACAGCAATTGCCGGATTGTGAAATTCGCTCTTGCCGACAAGAAGGAGCTTGAAGCGGTGAACGACCGATGGAAACCCGCCGCCGATGCCGCGGCCGCCTGGGTCCCAGTCCGCCGCGGCCATCGCATCCGTAAAACCGGCCTTCAGGCCGGCATCATGGGTCAGCAGGAGCTCGTAGGCGCCGGTATCGAACTCCACATTAAGAAATGCATCATCAACGAATATCGGCATCGTTACACTTTGATGAGCGGTGTGCTGCAACGGAATGGCATCATAATCGCCCTGCCACACAGGATGAATGTCGTGGCAGCCGAAAATGCGCCAGAGCGTGAGTTGCGACCCCTGCACATCCACGTCGATATCGAAATAGTGTAGGAAGTCCATGCCGAGGATGCCGTCATGCTGGGTTTTGCCGAGGCCACCGGCCTCGGGCGGCACTACCGCAAATTCCCAATCCTGGAAGGCGATGGTGCCGACATTGATGCGCCGCGCATGGGCCTGGTTGACCGGCAGCGTCTCGCCGCCGCCGACGCCACCCATCGTTACTTGACCGGCATGTATATCCATGCCGACATGCGCGCGGGCGGCGAAGTCGGCTGTCAGGATCGTTGTTTCGGCACCCGTATCGACTAGAAAAAGCCCTTCGTTTCCATTGATGCTGACCGGCACATAGAGGCGGGGTCCGCTTACCGTCAGCGGCAAGGTGGTATTCTTCGCCAGGGTGCATGTGGCGCCGGCGGGCGGGGCGCCGATCAGGAAGGCCAGGGCAAAGCCGGTCGCAGGCAGACGGAGGTCGGCATACATAGCGGATTGTTATCGTAGTGCGGCCGGAACGCGCAAGTCCCCCAAAGAGATTAGCAGCCTTTGGTCTTAATCGGGGGCATGTTGTTCCAGCGGCTGAAGGTACAGGGTGCGGGTGCGGTAGGAGACGAATAGGCGCGTGTGGCGCAGGATGTTGACACCGAGCAGGGCGTCGGCGCCGCCTAGGCCGTTGTAGCTGGCGATGTCGCTACTGGGCACGATACCGGCCGGCACGTTGGTGAAGGATACGCCGGCGACCGTTATTTTTTTGTAGCGGTGCCAATGGCCTTTCCATACCCGGTTGTTGACGCCGGTGCCGTGCAGTTCGGGGTCCTCGTCTAGCGTATCGTCCGACAGGCCGGTGCGGAAGGCGGCGCGGGTGGTGAGAGTGAGGCCGTTGGCGCCGGTGTCGAGCACCGCGTTCAAGGTGGCGCCATTGATACGTAGCGGCACCAGAATGTGGTTCCCTTCGTCGAGGTCGAACGACAGCGGCGTAAGGCCGTCTGCCCAGGCGGGCGCGGCGCCGGCACAGATGGCGGCGGGCCACAAAGCGAGCCGGCCGCGCTGGATGTCTATTTCGATGTCGAAGACGTGCAGAATGTCGGCGCCGAGAAAGCCGGCGATCGGCAGGCCGGATGCGGTGCGCATGGGCAGGTCGACGATCGGGAAATTCTGGTGCTGCAGGTGCAACGGCCCCAGGTCGAAGCTATTGACCCGGCCGATATAGAGGATGCTGTTGGCGCCGCCGACGCCGCCAACCTCCATGTGATGGTCGAAATCATGCGAGATTTCGAGCCTGTTGGCGGTCTCGGTGGAAACAACCGTGATGCCGGCGCCGGTATCGAGCGCGATCTGTTCCGGCGAGCCGTCGATGCCGACGGGGATGAGGAGCTTGTTCTCGCTTTCCGACATCGGCAGGTCGGCCACCGGCGGCGCGTTGCAGGCGGCCACCGCAAGATTGGGGAATGCGAGGGCCGCGAGGAGGGCAAGGGACTTCACGCGGTGCAAATACCACTGCGGCAATACCAGAAGGAAGAAGAATGTTCTTTTCTGAAGAAAACAACCAAAATACTCTTTCTTTCGCGCCTGCAGGAACGGTGGGTGTCAAGGCCGATGAGTTTGGGATTGCACCACGGGCAAAAGTCTCTTGGTTCTTTTCTTCACAACAGAACTATTTTCTTAATCCTTTGTTTTCATTAGCTTACTCCGCCGCCTCCGCATACGCCGAGAGTGGCGCGCATGTGCACACCAGATTACGATCACCGTAGGCGTTGTCCACACGTTTGACGGGCGGCCAATATTTTGTTTCGGCTATGCCGGGCAGCGGGAACGCCGCCTGCTCGCGGGAATAGGTGTGGCGCCAATGCTCGACCGTAACCTCCGCCGCGGTGTGCGGCGCGTGGCGAAGCGCGTTGTCGGCACGGTCGGCGTGGCCGTCGGCGATAGCGGCGATTTCGCCGCTGATGGCGATCATGGCGTCGCAAAAACGATCGAGCTCGGCGCGGGGCTCGCTTTCGGTGGGTTCCACCATAAGCGTGCCTGGCACGGGCCAGGACATGGTTGGCGCGTGCAGGCCGAAATCCTGCAGGCGTTTGGCAATGTCCTCCACCTGAATGCCGGCGATTGCTGCGAAAGCGCGGCAATCGAGGATGCATTCGTGCGCCACGGTGCCGTTGAGGCCGCTGTAGAGAATGGGAAAGTGCGGACGTAGGCGCGCGGCGATGTAGTTGGCGTTCAGGATGGCGACTTCGGTTGCGCGCTTCAGGCCCGCGGCGCCCATCATGCGAATATAGGCGTAGCTGATCGGCAGGATGCTGGCGCTGCCGAAAGGTGCCGCGGAAACCGGGCCGATGCCGGTGGCGGGGCCCGCATCGGTGCGGAACGGATGATTGGGGAGATAGGGTGCGAGGTGGGACGCGACGGCGATTGGGCCGATGCCGGGGCCGCCGCCGCCGTGCGGAATGCAGAACGTCTTGTGCAGGTTGAGGTGGCACACATCGGCACCGATCATTCCGGGACTGGTGAGGCCGAGTTGCGCGTTGAGGTTGGCGCCGTCCATGTAAACTTGGCCGCCGGCGGCATGAACGATGGCGCACATGTCGCGAATGGCGGTTTCGAACACGCCATGCGTGCTCGGGTAGGTTACCATCAGCGCCGCGAGGTTGCCGGCATGGCGAGCGGCTTTGGCGCGCAGGTCGGCGACGTCGATATTGCCGAGACTGTCGCAGGCCACGACGACGATTCTCAAGCCGGCCATGGCGGCGCTGGCGGGATTAGTGCCGTGCGCGCTGCTGGGAATGAGGCAGATGTCACGGTGGCTTTCGCCGTTTGCGGCCTGGTAGGCGCGGATGGCCAGCAGCCCGGCATATTCACCTTGGCTGCCCGCGTTGGGTTGCAGGCTGACGGCGGCGAAACCTGTGGCGGCGGCGAGCCATGTCTGCAGGTTGCCGATGATGGCGGCGTAACCTTCGGTCTGCGCGGCGGGCGCGAAGGGATGCAGGTTGGCGAAGCCGGGCCAGGTGATGGGCAGCATTTCCGCCGCGGCGTTCAGTTTCATGGTGCAGGAGCCGAGCGGGATCATGCCGCGGTTCAGCGCGATGTCGCGATCCTCGAGCTTTTTCATATAGCGCAACATCGCGTGCTCCGCGTGGTACGCGTTGAACACGGCCTGGCGCAGGAATTTGCTGGTACGCTGGAGCGGTTTAGGAATTGCGCTGCCCCCGCCTACGATGTCCCCGCCTGCGATGTCGGCGCCGAGCAGGGCCGCGAGGGCGGCCAGGTCGGCCGGTGTCACGGTTTCGTCCAGCGCGATGCTGATGGTTTCCGTGTCGATCTGGCGCAGATTGTAGCCGGCGTCGAGCCCGCGGCGGAGCAGCGCGGACGCGTCATCGGTGGCGAACGTAATGGTATCGAAAAATTCCGCGTGCAGCAGACGATGGCCGGCGCGGGCGGCGGTGTCGGCGAGCAGGCGGGCGCCGAGATTTATTTTGGTGGCGATCCGGCGCAATCCGTCCGGTCCGTGCCAGGCGGCATAGAAACCCGCCATCACGGCGAGCAGCACTTGCGCCGTGCAGATGTTGCTGGTGGCCTTTTCGCGGCGGATGTGCTGTTCGCGGGTTTGCAGGGCGAGGCGCAGCGCCGGCGCGCCGGCCGCGTCCTGGCTCACGCCTACCAGACGGCCCGGCATGTTGCGTTTGAAGGTATCGCGGGTGGCGAAAAAGGCGGCGTGCGGGCCGGCCAAACCCATCGGCGCGCCGAAGCGCTGGGCGCTGCCGACTGCGACGTCGGCGCCCATTTCTCCAGGCGGGGTCAGCAATGTCAGCGACAGCAGGTCGGCGGCGACAATCGCGAGAGCGTGCGTCTGGTGCGCCGCCTCGATTTCGCGTGTGAGGTCGCGAATGGCGCCGGTGGTGCCGGGATATTGCAGAACCAACGCGAAGGGACGGGCCGCCGCGATCGCCGCGATGTCGTCCGGCGCTATATCGACCAGGCGCCAACCGAGCGGGCGGGCGCGGGTGGCCAGAACTGCCCGCGACTGCGGATGCAAGTCGGTGGCGACCGCAACGACATGGCTCTTCGAGCGGGCCGCGGCATGCGCCATGGCGACGGCTTCGGCAATCGCGGTCGCCTCGTCCAGCAGCGACGCGTTGGCGACGGGCAGGCCCGTGAGGTCGGTGACGACGGTCTGGAAGTTCAACAACGCTTCAAGCCGGCCCTGCGATATTTCCGACTGGTAGGGCGTGTAGGCGGTATACCAGCCGGGATTTTCGAGAATGTTGCGCAGGATGACCGGCGGCGTGTGGGTGCCATGATAGCCGCAGCCGATCAGCGATTTTCGAACCACGTTGCGGGCGGCGATGGCGTGCAGTTCGGCCAGAATGCCGGCTTCGTCCAGGGGTGGGGGCAAATCCAGCGCCTCGGTGAGCCGGATGGCGCCCGGCACGGTACGGGACGCCAAATCCTCGAGCGAGGCGGCGCCGATGACACGCAGCATGTCGGTTATATCGCTGTCACGAGGCCCTATATGGCGACTGGCAAAGACGTCGCCGTCGCAAAGCTCGCTGAACTGGGCAAGCAAACCGGTCATGAAGCCTCCAGCAATGCCTGATAGGCTTCCTCGTCCATCAGGCTATCGAATTTGTCGTCGTCGTCCGGCTCCATGCGCCAGAACCAGCCTTCGCCGAGCGGGTCGCGGTTGATCAGGCCCGGGTCCTCGACGATCGCCTCGTTGATTTCGGCAATGCGGCCGGCGACCGGGGCGAACACGTCGTTGGCCGCCTTGGTGCTTTCCACCGTGGCGCAGGATTCGCCTTCGGCAACGTCGCGATCCACGATGGGGAGTTCGACGAACACGATGTCGCCCAGCGCCTCCTGCGCGTGGTCGGTAATGCCGATCGTGAGCGTGCCGTCGTCTTCCAGGCGCACCCATTCGTGGTCGGTGGTGTAGCGGGTTTCGGCCATCTCAACCTCTAGCGAACAAAGCCGTGGGGAACGAAGGGCATCGGCGCCACACGCGCGGGGTGGCGTTGCCCTCGGATCATCAGGCCCAACGCGGTGCCGCCGGCCGCCAGATCGCGGCGAACGTAGCCCATGGAAATCGGCAATCCCAGGCTCGGCGAGAACGTTCCGGAGGTAACATGTCCGGCCGAAGCGCCTTGGGCGTCGATAATGGCGGTGCCGGCGCGGGCGGGCGCGCGGCCGTCTGGGCGTAGCCCCACGCGGAGGCGGTCTGGCCCCTCGGCAAGCTGCTGCCCGATAAACGCGGCGCCGGGAAAATCGAGCGCCTGCCGGCGGCGTTTGCCTAGCGTCCAGGCCAGGTTGGCCTCGATGGGGGTGGTCGTCTCATCGATATCGTTGCCGTACAGGCAGAGGCCGGCTTCCAGGCGCAGCGTGTCGCGCGCGGCCAGGCCCGCGGGGCTGACGTCCGGGTCGGCCAGCAGGGTTTCGGCGACGTGTTCGGCCTGGTTCGCCGGGACCGAGAGTTCAAAACCGTCCTCCCCGGTGTAGCCGGAGCGGCTGACCCAGCAGGACGCGCCGGCGATGGTGAGCGTGGCCACGCCCATGAAGGGCAATGCCGCGGCCGCGGGCGCGTCGCGCGCCAGAACTGCGGCGGCTTGCGGGCCCTGCAGCGCCAGCAGCGCGCGGTCCGTGTGCACGGTCAGGTCGGGAAGATTCGCGCGCATATGCGCAAGATCGACTTCCGCGCGGCCAGCGTTGATGACCAGGAGCAGGAAATCACCATGGTTGGCGACCATGATGTCGTCGATAATGCCGCCCGCTTCGTTGAGGAACATCGTATAACGCTGGCGTTGTGGCGCGAGATTCAAAATGTCGCCGGGGACCAGGCGTTCGAGGCTGGCGGCGGCACCGGGAAAGTGCAGCGAGACCTGGCCCATGTGGGAGACATCGAACAAGGCCGCGGCGGTGCGGGCGGCGTGGTGTTCCGCCAGGGCGCTTTGGAATTGCACAGGGAGCGACCAGCCGGCGAACGGCACCATTCGGCCGCCCAGACGCAGGTGCAGCGCGTGCAGCGGCGTTTTGCGCAACGTTTCGGTGAGCGGCGATGTGGTAAGCACGGTCAGGGCAAGGCACTCCGGCAGCGTTGGTCAGCAACCGGTTGCCCGGCAAACCTGACCCCCCTCTGTCGCGGAAACCTGAGAGATTCGGGCGTTGCCGCCCTTACGCCGTCGGTGCGGCGGTTGCCCGCCGGCTTTCCAGAGGTCCTGACCCTTCGCGCGGTCCTTTGTGCCTGAGCGTTTCCGGGGGCCGGTTGCGCCTTCGGCGGCAGAATTCGGCATGGCCGACGCCTGCTGCTCTCCCGCGTGGGGTCTTGCGGACGGGCGGAACATGGCCAACAGCGCTTGAAAGTGCAAGCACGATTCCGCAGTGCGGTATTTTGCGCCGGCGCGGGGCGGGTTAGAAAAGAGCGATGAATTCATCTCAGCGTCCTTCATGGCTGGCGTCGCGCAGCGTGGCTTTGCCCCTGGCTATCATCGGATCCGCGTTGCTCGGCACCTCCAACCAAGTCCACGCGGAAGACGCGGCCGTCACGCTGTGCCGCTCCAACCCCGCCTACGCGCTGAACGTCATCCAGCAAATCGTCGCCGCCCAACTCGAACGCGACCACGATCCCGCACTCGACACCGAACCACCCGACCAAATGGCGGCCGGCGCCGTGGAACTGGGCGTGAAGGAATGCGCCGACGTGCTGCACAGGGACCCCGCTACCCTGCAAGTCCTGGCGTCGGTCAGCGGTTCAGACCAGCAAGTCGCGTGGGACGCGTTCAACACCAGCTGCTCCGATCACGTCGCCAGCCGAGCCGCCTGCATCCGTGCCGAAGTCGGATCCGTCCACGCCTTGAAGCTCATGACAGCCCGTGACGACCCCCCGGGCAGCAAGGCACTCGTCGAAGCTTGCGAACTCGTTCTGAAACCCGACCCCGCCATGGCAGACTGGCGCGAATGCGTCGATGACGCCCTCGCCGTACACGCCGATCGCGCCGCCGCCAACCGCTGCAAAACCAGCGTCCCCTGGCATGTCACCACGTCCGGTGCCGACGCCGGCCACACGCTGGCTCGCTGTCTGGGTGGTGGAAAGTAAAGGAAGAAGGCCGGGGCTCTGCCCCTGGACCCCGTCGTGTGAAACACGCATTCGCGTGCTGGGGACAAGTCCCCAGACCCCATTTGTTTAAGAAGGGTCAGGGGGGTAAGGAGGGGGGCTTACGCGCGGTAGCCACCGCACGCGTGCTCCCCTCCTTACCCTCTGACCTCCGTTAAGCAACAGGTTCTAAGGATTTGTCCTTGGCAGGGGTCCAGGGGGCAAGAGCCCCCGGCCTGCTTCCTTATACTTCCTTCGCCGCAGCAGCAGCCGCGTGGAGCCGTCGTTGCGGGGGTGGGGGTGGGCTGCGGCGAGGACGAGGGGGCGGAGAGTCGGGTGGCTGAGCCAGTGGGGGAGTTCGCGGCGGATGGCGCCGCCGGCGTCGCCGCTGCCGCGACCTGTTATGACTTCGACGCAGCGGATGTGGTCGGCGTGGGCGGCTTGGAGGAATTTTTCCAGGGCCTGGTAGGCGGTTTGGACGGTTTTGCCGTGCAGGTCGAGGGTGCGTTCGGCGCGCATGCGGCCGCCGCGAAAGCGTGTCCAGGAGGATTTGTCGAGGCCTGGGGGGTGAACGCCGGTGACGAGATGGGGCAGCGGGGCGGGGCGTCGTTGTGGTGAATTGGGGGGCGGTGGCGTGGCGGGCGGTGGCGGTGCGGGCGCGGGGGTGGCAGGTGGCATGGGCGCGGTGCGGCCGGCGAGTGGGCGCACGAGTTGGGCGTAGCTGGCCCAGGCGGCGGTATCGTGGTCGGTGAGCGATCCTGGGCGGCGGCGCATGATGTCTGTTTTCGGGCGTCCGGGTGAGGAATGCCAGGGTGTTGTTTTGGTGGTGCTTTCGCGAATATGGGCCTTGCCTCACGGGTTTGTGTATTTGCGGACTCATGGACCGCCCTGGCATACAGAGGGATGTCCAGAAGTAGGTGATTGTGATGGTTGGCGCGGGTGGTTTGCGACTTGTGGTGCCGGCCCGCCAGTGGCCTGCGGCCTTGGCGTTGCGGGGCCCTGGGCAGTTGGGCGGCGACGGGCCTGAGGGCGTTCTGATTTTCGACGCCGGGCGTGGTGGCCGCGGGCTTGATCCCTTGGCGCGATTTTACGATGAGGAAATCACCAGCCTGGACTGGCTGGAGGATTATCTTCGCGACGCCGCCATGACAATTATGGTACGCGACCTGCAGGATCCTCCCGAGGACGAGGAGGAGGTTGAGGAAGTGTTCCTCAAGAATATGGTGCTGAACGCAGGCGCCGACGAAATCTAAACGCGTGGTTCGGGCGCCTTGGTCTTTTTACTCGACCAGCATGGGACCGAGGGGCCGTCCGCCGAACAGGTGCACGTGGAAATGCGGCACTTCCTGGTGTCCGTGGGCGCCCATGTTGGCGAGGATGCGGTAGCCAGGCTCTTCGAGGTTTAATTGTTTGGCGACGGCGCCGACGGCCTTGAAGAATCCGCCGATTTGTTCCGGGGTTGCCTGGGCGGTGAAATCGGCCAGCGAGACATAGGGTAGCTTTGGAATGATGAGCACGTGCACCGGCGCGCGCGGGTGGATGTCGTGGAACGCCAGCGCGTAATCGTCCTCGTAAATGCGCTTGCAGGGTAATTCGCCGCGCAGGATGCGGGCGAATATGTTTTGCGGATCGTATGGGCCAAGGCCGGCGACTGGCATGCTTAGTTTCCAGTTTTCAGTTTCCAGTAGCGGGGGTCGGGTTAGGGAATTTTGCGGGTGGCGACGACGCCGGCGAGGCGGCGGCGGCTCGCTTTTTCGGCGATGCCGGAGACGCCTTCGCGGCGCTCGAGTTCAGCCCACACTTGCGAGGGATGCACCCCGGCGGACACCCACAGAACCAGAAGATGATAGAGCACGTCGGCGCTTTCGCAAATCAGGGCAGTCTTGTCGCCGGCCACTGCCTCGATGATGCATTCTACCGCCTCTTCGCCGAATTTCTGCGCGACCTTGGCAGTGCCGCGCGACAGCAGGCGGGCCGAATGGCTGATGGCGGGGTCGGCGGCGCGGCGCTCGAGCACCACGTCCCAAAGGCGGTCGATCACCTTGGGCGATATGCCGGTGGGGGCGGGCGCTGGCTTCTTGCCCGCCTTGGTTCCTGACTTCGCAAGCTTCTTTGCCACACTGCTATCTGCGCTCAGGCGGCGGCACGCTGCAAGCGCACAGGCAGGCCGGCGCGCGCCATCTCGGCCTTCACCTGCGGCACGGTGAACGTGCCGAAATGAAACACGCTGGCCGCCAGCAGCCCGGTTGCTCCGGCGCGTGCGCCCTCGATGAAGTGGTCGAGCGTACCGACACCGCCGGACGCCACAACCGGCAGACGCACCGCGTCACACACGGCGCGCAGCAGCTGCAGGTCGAAGCCGGCGCCGGTGCCGTCGCGGTCCATGCTGGTGAGCAGAATTTCCCCGGCGCCGCGCTCTTCCACATCGCGCGACCACGCCAGCACGTCGCGGCCGGTGGGCGTGCGGCCGCCATGGGTGTAAACTTCCCAGCCCCCATCAGCAGACGTACGCGCGTCGATGGCCACAACAATGCACTGGCTGCCGAATTTGCGCGCGCCCTCGTTAATCAGATCGGGCCGCGCGACGGCGGCCGAATTAATGCTGCACTTGTCGGCGCCCGCCAGCAGTAAACGACGCATATCCTCGGTGCCGCGAATGCCGCCGCCGACCGTCAACGGCAGAAAAATCTTCTCGGCGGTGCGGCCAACCACGTCGATAATGGTGTCGCGGTTTTCGTGGCTGGCCGTAATGTCCAGAAAGGTAAGCTCGTCGGCGCCGCCCGCGTCGTACAAAGCCGCCTGCTCCACCGGATCGCCGGCGTCGCGCAAATCAATAAAGTTAATGCCCTTGACCACCCGTCCGTCCTTAACATCCAGACACGGAATGATCCGTAACTTTAACATGCCGGCCCTCCGTAGGAAGAAGGCCGGGGGCTCTGCCCCTGGACCCCACTGGGGACAAGTCCCCAGACCCCATTTGTTTAAAAAAAGTCAGGGGATAAGGAGGGGGGCAACCCGACCGTTCGAACGTTCCGGATGCCCCCTCCTTCTCCCCTGACCTCCCTTAAGTAACAGGTTCTAAGGACTTTTGTCCTTAGCGGGGGTCCAGGGGGCAGAGCCCCTGGCCTTCCTTCTCACGGAACGTCCGGCTGCGCGTCGGGGGCGAAGGGGTCTTCGGGGATTTCGGGCTCGGCTTCTTCGGCGGCGGCGCGGCCGACGGCTTCGCCGCGGGTTTGTTTTTCCGCTTCTTCGGCGCTGCGGGCGACGTTGACGGTGACGTCGAGTGCCACTTCCGGGTGCAGCACGACGTGGACCTTGGAGAGACCCAGTGTCTTGATCGGGTGGCCGAGCACGACCTGCTGGCGGCCGACGGAAAGGCCGCCGGCGGTGACGGCTTCGGCGATATCGCGGCTGCTGACGGAGCCGTAGAGGCCGCCGGATTCCCCCGCCTGGCGGATGATGACCACGGACAGGCCGGCCATGCGTTCGGCGACGCGCTCGGCTTCCTCGCGGCGCTTGATGTTTTCGGCCGCGAGGTGCGCTTTTTGCGCCTCGAATGTGGCGATGTTGGCCTTGTTGGCGCGCAGGGCGCGTTTTTGCGGCAGCAGGAAGTTGCGTGCGTAGCCTGGCTTGACGTGCACCACGTCGCCCATCTGGCCGAGCTTCTCGACACGCTGGAGGAGGATGAGTTCAACTTGCGCCATGGTCGGTCTCCCTCAATTCACGACATAGGGGAGCAGGGCGAGGAAGCGGGCGCGCTTGATCGCCTGGGCGAGTTCGCGCTGCTTAAGCGCCGAGACGGCGGTGATGCGGCTGGGCACGATCTTGCCGCGCTCGGAGAGGAAGCGGCTGAGCAGGCGCACGTCCTTGTAGTCGATCTTCGGCGCGTTGGGGCCGGAGAACGGGCAGGATTTGCGGCGGCGGAAGAACGGCCGGCGTGCGCCGACCGCGGCGCGGCGGGCGGCTGGATTGACCTCGGAGGTGTCTGACATGGCGGCTTATTCCTCGATCACGTCATCACGATCGCGGGCGCGGAATTCCTCGCGATCGTCGTAGGTGCGGCGGGTGCGGCCACTCTCGAAGCGGCCGGCGGGCTTGGGACCGCGGAAGGTGCGTTCCCGGTCGTCGCTCTTGCGGGCGAGGATGGCGGAGGGGGCTTCTTCCAGCTTGTCCACCCGGATGGTGAGGAAGCGGAGGATGTCCTCGTTGAGGCGGAGCTGGCGCTCGACTTCGTTCACCGCGGCCGGCTTGGCGTCGAGGCCAAGCAACATGTAGTGGCCCTTGCGGTTCTTCTTGATGCGGTAGGACAGCGAGCGCAGACCCCAATATTCGCGCTTGGGGACGGTGCCGCCCTGGGTTTCGAGCTCGGCGGCGACCTGGTCGGCGACGGCTTCCACCTGCTGCTGAGTCACGTCGTTGCGTGCGATGAGCACGCATTCATAAAGTGGCATGTTTGCTCCCCATGGCTGGAGGCCCATGATTGGGCATAGCCGGGACGTGCCGCGCCCCGGCAGGGAAGCGCGGCATGAAGCACATGGGTGGGGGAAAGGCAAGCTAAGGAAGATTCTTCTTTTTTGAAAAAAAGAAGCAAAAAACTTTTGTCTTTTCAGGCGCGGCTCGTCGGCCGGCTTGCCCCTGGCTGAAAAGCGATCCCAACTGGTGAACTCAGGTGAGTTTGGTCATTAATTGTGGCGATGACGTTGCCTCGCCTGAAAATCTCGACCATGCCGCCCAGGCCAGTGTCGCCGGCGACCCAGACATCGCCATTGGGCGCGATCTGAACGCCCGAAAGAACAA
>Ga0116229_10002300_pt1 | contig 30780 bp, 18 predicted proteins | sample S1TSphgellanicum_3_FD_87313 | JGI IMG/M metagenome (GOLD analysis project Ga0116229, IMG submission 87313) | Host-associated microbial communities from peat moss isolated from Minnesota, USA - S1T2_Fc - Sphagnum magellanicum MG | ecosystem: Host-associated > Plants > Peat moss > Unclassified...
ATTCCTATATTTTTTTTTTTTTTTTTTTTTTTTTAACCAAAATAAGAAAAAACCCGTTGAAGGAGAGAAAAATTTTTAGAAAAAAAAAAAAAAAAAAGAAAAAAAAAAAAAAAAAAAAAACTGGATGGATGATGCCCAGAGTGTGTACTGGGCGCCACCAAAATGTGTCTGAGCACCTCCAGACGCATCTTGGACAAGAAGTTGGACAGTTGGGGAAAAAAGAAGCCTGCAATAAGGAGCTATTGCCGATTTAATGTCTTCCACAAGAAGTGCATAGTCCATGTTTTGAGAGTTGGCTGACATGACATTCCTTCCTGACCCTGAGCATGGCAACTACATCTCAGAGCCTGGCTGTTCTCTCATTGACCTCCTTATACATAAGTCAGTAGCTAAAAGGTAGGCCCGGAACCCGGTTTTGGGTGCTTGTAGATGGCCACTAAAAGGCCTCACTCAAGGTGGAGGTACTGTAGCTTGATGCTGATCACACCCAACATTCAAATGATTTCAAATAGTGATTTCATCAAATCATAGTCGTAGCAGCCAGAGTGCTGATTTGTTATTTTGTCCTCGGTGGCAGTAGAAAGTGTGGCTATAATGTATCTCATGGCTAGATTTTGGGGTTCTAACCAGTGTTGGGCGGTTCTCACATATACAATAACATCTGGTTTTCACAACTCAGCTATTACATTTTTCACAAATTATAATTTAATTAATAACTTAATTACATATTTATTTATTTATTTATTAAATTTAAAAATCACTAAAAACAGATGCAAACTTAACAATTTTCTTAATTCAAATTTTAAAACTCCATAACTTCATCCTTTTCAAAAGCTCCTTCAATCAGTCTCAATTAAATCTATCAAGCTAGAAAGGGATTTACAACTTATCCTAAGATCATTCGGTCAATTTTTGTTGACAAAGATCAATTTGTCCAAACTTTCTAAGTGTAAATAACATCTCTTAAAACTAGTAAGGATTCTAGTTTTTTAAAAAGTTCTTTTTATATCAATTTGGGATCCAATTATCCCAAAGATTTGTTTAGCACAAAAGCCAACTATAAGAAACATATTTTCATTTTTTCCCACCATTGAAGTGGACATTTGATATTTTTAACATTCACTTAATAATGCTTGAAAATTAGAAACTCTTTATTGATCACTTTTGTTACTTGCTCACTTACGCTCATTGTCATTTCAAAGATATCCAAATTATTGTCCTCTTCAACCTTTTCATCAACAACACCCTTTTCAAATTCAACCAAAGGATGCAAATAATAATGACACTTGAGAAACATAGGAAACAAAGTTTTTTTGTCATATTCTTCAATAATGACCTTACCTTGTTCATATCCAATGAATGAAAACACAAGATGAAGGGTCTTAAACCTAGACTCCAACATAAAAGAAAACATATTATGAGACTTTTTTCTTGATATTTTTTTAAGAAGGAAATAAAAGAATCCAAAACCCCAACAACTTTTTTTTTATGTTGGAAGCCAAACATGATAACTCAAAAACAACATTTGCATATTTTTTCATTAAATTGTCAAAGGTTGCAAAATCAATTTCATCCCTGAATTTTAGACTTGTGGGTATGGTAGAGTTTAATGCATCAATTAAAAACCAATGACCCTTAGATTAGTTTAGAATACAAGCAAACACAACATGGCAAAAAGAATTAACAATAATCTAACACATGTGCCATGTCAATGGAGGTGGTACTCTTGCATTCATTTTCATAGAATTTTTCATGTTGTAACATAGTATAATAATTTATTTCAACTGCAAAGCTTCCTAGAAAAAGAAAACTTTACTAGCAAATTTGCAAAAGCAAAACAAAATTTAAACTATGCATGGCAAAAATTCAAAAAAAAATCCACCATAATATTCAAGTTCCTTGGGGGAAAACCTAAATTGATACCTGTTTTCTCCCATTTTTGCCTACCCTTTCCTAATTGTTTTTGCCAAATTATGCACTTTTGCAAATTTCCTTGGGCAGCTTTGATAGATACATATCTTAAACTTTTGCAAAAATTTCATGTATTGTTGCATATGGCACAATTTTTAAAATGCATGACCAAAACAAATACCTTGAAAATTTTCTTCCAAACCCAACACAACTTACAACTGATTTTAAGGTTATAGTCATATTGTTCAAAATGAATCCTTCATCATTGACACAACCAACAATTTTCCTTTTCAATCCATAATTGTCCAATAATTGTATAAAATTTCTAGCCAAGGTTTGTCCAATAGTATCTATTATTTCAAAAATGCCAAGGGTAATGTGCTATGGCTACCAATTAGCCCATAATAAAGTGCTCACCAATGCACAAATATCATGTCCACCTTTTGACATTTACAAATCAAAGCTTGTAATTATAAAATGGCATTATGTTAAAGTTGATAAACATATAATTGTTTAGTTTTTTCCACTAAACTGTGTAGTAATTCATGAGAAAACTATCTTCTAGAAGGAAAAACAAGTCTTGGACACAAATGAATACTAAATCTTTTCAACAAAATATTTTCCACAAACTGTAAAGGAAGATGGTCTTTAACAATTTAAAGGTTCAAATGCTCCAAATTTTTTTATCATAGATCATTTTTCTTGAAAGGTTCCTTTGCAACAAAAATTAAATATGGAATTAGAAGACTCATTTTGTCTTTTTTTTAAAGGTTGTTTTTCATCTTCTCTCAAAGGATTGTTCATTTCTTCTTCAATTTTAAAAAATATATTAGAATGGTTTGAATTTACATGTTTTCTCAATGTAGTTATACCATTAATTTTGTTATATATGATTAATCCTTTTCTAGCTTGAATTTTTGGATTTAAATTCAAAATTGGACTATTGTAACAAAGAAAACAATGCATGACTTGAACAACTATGAAATCAATTTCTTTGTTGTCATTAACATAATAAAATGCCCAACATAATGCATTTTTATTATTTGGTTTTTGAAATAATCTTTTGTGCATGTAATTTCTTCAAAAAAAAATTCATTTTCTTTTCATTATTTTTTGAATTTTTGCTTCCTCTTGTTTGGACACTTGTAACCTCTTTAGGTTCTTACAAAGTTCATTTTCCATCCTTATTTCATTCATGAATACATCACATGTATTTTCATTTTCAAAAGATTGTTCCATGTTTAATTTGAAATTATTGATTACTACCTTTATGAGTAGCAAAAAAACTAAACAATTATATGATCTATCAAAACTAGCATTTACATAGATTTATAAAAATGGAATCTATTTTCTAAACATTTACAAAACAAGATTCAAGTTGTAATTTGGAGTCTTGTGATGAAATGTACAGGAAAATGTAGGTAAGGAAAACCCTACAAAAAAAGACAAAACAAAACAAAAAAACAAAAATGATAAAATGGAAAAAAAACTCACCTCAAGGTTTATCGATGATCTAATGCTCCAAGATTCGACTTGCATGAGGTATGAGGGGGGGGACATACCAAACTAACCAAGGAAACGATAATAACACCAACATGAGAAAAGCAATAGCGCCCATGTTGGAAAAGCGACAACACCAATGTGAAAAGAACACCAACACCCATACAAGAAGAGCAACAATACCAACATGATAATAATAACAACACCTATGTAATAAAAACAACAACATTGACATAAGGGTGTAAGAAAGATAAAGTGAATAACTTGATCACCTTGTCAAAATTGGAACAAATAGATTTAAAATAGCAACAAAACCCATTATACAAGTGTGGAACATTGAATTTTTTCTTTTCAATGATTAAATATAATATATGGTTACACTAATGTGCATTGATTTTCATATAAAAGTAAGTTTTAAATAGCTTTTTCAAAATACAAATAGCTTTTGATGTTTAATTTTTCACTATGGGTTTTTGGTTTCAAGTAGGTGAATGTAGGTTCTAACAAAAAGGAAATAGATTTTTTTTGATGACTTGCTAAAACATATGTTGATCTTCATTTCCTAACTTATGACATATCAATTTCATTAACTTTTCTAACCAAAAAGTAGGTTTGAACATGCATTTTTTAATCGATTTCAAATGTACTTTTTATTTATTTTAAAATTCATTTGCTTTCAATTTTTTTGAATTAAATTCTTATAAACTTAATAGAGCAAATTAGTGCTACTTGACACATACTTTCACTTAATTTGGTGCTACTTTTTCTATATACTTTATCTTGCTTTGACCCATAGGAAAGGTAATAGCATCAACACAGGAAGGGCAATAATAACAATGTGGGAAAGGTAGCAACATCAACATGGGAAGGCAACAACACCAACAAGAGAAAGCAGTAGCACCAATACAAAAGGGTAATAACACCAATGTGAAAAGGCAATAACACTAATGTAAAAAGGCATCAACACCAACATGTCACAAATAACAATACTAACATGGGATGGCAATAACACGAACATGTGAAAGGCAATAGCACCAACATGACATCAACAACAACACCAATGCAACACAAATAGGAACACCAACATGACACGAACAACAACACTAATGCGACATGAAAAGTAGCACCGATGTGGAAAAGCGGTAGCACCAATGTGGAACAAACATTACCACCAATGCAAAAAAACAACACGAGAATAACAACGCAAAAACAACAATGTGAGAAAAACACAACCAATAGGAAAAAACAATAAGACAATAGAGAAAAATAGAATTAGCTTTCATGACTAATTTTCATTCATGTGAGAACCTGAAGTGCATTTTGATTTTGATTTTGACATGTAATGAGCAAAACCAATTTTCATTGTGAGAACTATGCTAAAAATTGGGTCAAGAACTGAGTGATGATTCAAAAATGGCCCAACATGTAGTTGTAACACCAAAATGGGTTCATAGAAATGAATTTTGTACTTAAGATTAATTATTGTGTATGGGTATAGAAAAGTGAATAAATATGAAAATAAATAATAAACCTTATGGGCTCTACATATATGGATTGTTTGATTAAAAACCTTTAGGTTTAATTACAATTGAATTAACTATTTTAGGTAGGAAAAATATTTTATTAATCTCCTTCATTTAGTACAAAACAAAAAAAATTTGGGGATAAAATGTCGAATAATATAAAGGTTCATCCATGGAAAGGATGAGTGACAAATAATAATTATTTGTGCTCTTGAATAATAATGTGTGACAAATTATTACTAGCCTAGAATTAATTCATTCATTCTTCTTTCAAATATTTAAGATTTTGTGGGAATTTTGAGCTCATTTTTTTTTTCCATGCTTGTGTGTGGTTAGTTTTTTTATGAAACATTGAAATTCAACTTTGTGTGTAATGAACCCATGATAATAAACTCACATGTTATTGCGATTGTGAAATCATTCACATGGAAAAACTTATGCAAGTTTGGTGATCCATACTAAACAAGGTTTTTATATGTGATAAGTTTTTTTAAATGTACTTTATATAGGATGAAGTTTTAGGCATGTGGATGATTATAGTTTTAAAATATGTAAGTTATATGTATGTTATGTGGATAATGTACATGTGGAAGACATACGAGTATAGGATTGAAACTATGTATTTTTATTACATATTTATTCATATCTATTCATATCTATTTTTTATATATAACTATTATACCATAATCATCTTTCCTACCATGGGTTTTACACATTTACAAACTATGCCAAATCCTTTGAAGATTATTTTTTTTCAATTCTCCTTCACAAATCTATTTTATGAAACTTTCAACTCTTCACAACAAGTTATTCTCTTTAATTGAAAGTTTTTTCAAAAGCCCCAAACACCCACTTATATATTAAGTTCAAAAAAATTAAACAAGAATTTTTTTAAAGTTTTACACATCACATGGCTCACCATGTGATTCAACATGCATAATTTATAGCATGACCTTTCTAATGAATCATTATTTTTAAATCATGCACATTAATTTATAACATGACTTTTGTGATAAGTCACTATCTTTGAATCATGCACATTAATTTATGTCATGACTTTTTTAATGAATCACCATTCCTTTTGGAGTTGAGTGTGGATTACCCTTCTTCTTCAAACAAAAAGTTTTCAAGAAGTTGTAAACTACCCACTTCTTGTTGATTGAAGTTGTCGATTACCCACCTCTTGTTGGTGTCATATTTCATGGTGTTCATAATCATGTCTACATCTAAAAAAGAGATGGTTGCATCTATGGAAGAAGTCCTTGTTACTCTTAGGCATATGCAACAAAAGAATTAGGCTTTTCAAGAGTCCGTTATGCATCTTCAAAATGTTCATGCATCAACATCATTGGGATGTGTTCCCACAACACCATCCCAAGTAAAGGAGCCACAAATCAACCTCCTTAACAAGTTTGATGGAACACCTTCCAAGTTTCAAAATTTTCTTTAACCAAGTGCAATTAATCATTCAATTGCACCCCCATCATTATCTAAATGGCCCAGTTCAAGTTGGCCTTATTGGCATGATGCTATGAGGCACAACCTTAGCATGGTTTGCACCTTTATTATAGTAACGATCTCCATTATTGAATGATTTCAAAGCATTTGTGGAGGAATTTTGTGCCACCTTTGAAAACTTTGGCAAAGAACGCACATCAATTAACAAATTGTCAACTCTTTATCAAGGACCACACCCAACTATTGTGTATACTTAAGATTTCAAGCAATCGGCTTGCAACATATCATGGGATCACTCATGACTTAGTTTTAATATGGATTATGTAGCAATGTGAAGGAAGGTCTATTGTTCACCATGCCAAATCTAACCACATTGAACCAAGTAATTGCTCAAGTTGTTTGTTGTGATAACATGTTTTTTGAAAGTCAATAAAAGAAGTGTTGGGAGTTGCCAATGGTCCCAAAGAATTTTTCACCTATTACACCATCTCCATCAACAACAATTATTTCAAAGGATGATCCCATGTAAATTGATTAGACATGATTCAAACTAGTCATGGAACAAAAGAAGTAATCATGACATGTGTGAAACGACCATCTGTCCCTCTACTCCCAGTTCTATGAGGTGACTATACTTGAAAATACATATGCTACTAATGAAGAAAAAAAATGTAAAGTGTGTTTCTAAATGATAAATTGTGTTTATAGTTGAAACCAAATAGTTTGCTTCCTGTGCATCATTTATGATTTAAAATTGATAAATATATTTTCCAAGCTCAAACATTCCAAATTCTAGAATTTTATGTTAAATTATCACTCATTCACACCAACCTTTAAAGATTCAACACCATGTTCAACTTGGCAACAAACCACCAGTCACTTAAAATATTATTCCTATCACATACATTATTCAAATTTCGCTTGCCTTAGCTCATTAGAAAACTAACTATAAGGCGCATATGCCTACCAAATTCCAAGCTCTTCACCCAAATTAGTAAGAAGTTATGCCACCAAACCCAAAAAGGTTTTATAAAAGTAGAAAGTTCAACTTGGTTGTAGACCACCAATCACTTAAAATATTACTCCTATCACATATGTTGTCTAAATCTGGCTTGCCTTAGCTTATTAGAAAGCTAGCTACAAGGCGCATTTATTTAGCAAATTGCAAGCTCTGCACCTAAACTAGTAAGAAGTTGTGCTACCAAATCCGAAAGGTTTTTACAAAGGTAAAAAGTTCAACTTGGTTGCATACCTGTAGTCACTCAAATTATTATTCTTATTAGATACATCATTCAAATCTTGCTTGCTTTAGCTCATTAGAAAATTAGCTACAAGATGCATCTGCTTACTGAATTCTAGGCTCTGCACCTAAACCAGTAAGAAGTTATGCTACCAAACCCAAGAGGGTTTGTGAAATTCTTTTAAAATTTCAAGTTCCCAACCCTATCCCTACTCATTTCCATTCTTTCAAAAGTATTACAAACATCCAATCCACTCTCCCTCTTTCCACCATCTACTAAGATTAATCATTCTTCTCCTCCCAAGGAAGGTTATAAGAACAAGTATTTTCAAGACTCAAATCGAAAATTATGTCCGGGAAAAAAAAACCCCAATGATCTGAATTCGCCCTTTTAAAAAAAAGGAGAAAAAAAGAAGTGAAGGAAGATCCTAACTTGGTGGCCAATGGAAGGTTATAATGATTAGTGGCCAATGGAAAGTTATAATGCTTGGTGGCCAATGAAAAGTTATAATGTTTGGTGGCCAATGAAAAGTTATAATGCTTGGTGGCCAATGGAAGGTTGTAATGTTTGGTGGCCCTTGGAAGGTTTCAATGCTTGGTGGCCAATGGAAGGTTCCAATGTTTGGTGGCCAATGAAAGGTTTCAATGCTTAGTGGCCAATGGGAGGAGAAGGAGAAACACCTTTTCACTTCTTTCCACTTTCCCCTAATAAATTTTACTTAAACTTTCATTTTTTCTATTGATCTTAAGGTTTTATTTTACCATGGTTTTAAGTCGTTACTTATGCATTTTTTTTCTTTTTCCTTGACCTATAAATTACAACCACACATCTCAATATAACAAGTCCTCCACACATTCATTGTCCATTTGATTTTGATTAAAGATTTCTTTTCTTTTCCTTGAAATTATGGCATCGCATATAATTATGTCTTACGTGCCTCAAACTACACAAATGGATGAAAAATCAGCTCCAGAGTCATCTTTAGATTTGACATTGACATAACATCCTCGTGATGAAGATCCTGAATTGTGAGAGGTGTGCGCTCGTTTTGAAGTTGTAATTATTGTACCCTAAACTATTATATGTTACTCTATTTTAAGGTATCTTAACTAGCTTATTATAAGCTTTTAAGTTATTTTAAATTAAATTATTCAGCTAACCTTAGGATATACCTTCGGTTATTTTATTTTAAGTTAATATATATTATTTCAAGTTATACATTCAATTATTTAAAGTCATTTTACTTTATGTTATTATAAATTATTTTATCCTAAATATAATAACTTAAAATAATATAAAATATAATATAATGACATAAAGTCAAAATAATTTAGAATAGAAAATAATAACCTTTGAAAAATAATTTAAAATATCCTACAATATAATAACTACCAATAGCCTATGATATTATAACATAAAATATCAAAAAATAATTTATAATAGAATAATCACCAAAAGTCGTAATATAACATATAATATCCAACAATAATTTATAATATAATAACCATCGATAACCATTAATAAAATAACCACTAATAACCATCAATATTCATTAATAAAATATCCACCAATAGTCATTAATAGAATAACCATTAATAACCACCAATAACCATTAATATAATAACCATTAATAACCACCAATATCCATCAATAGAATAGCCACCAATAGTCATTAATAAAATAACCACCAATAACCATTAATAGAATAGCCACCAATAGACATTAATAAAATAGGCACCAATAGCCATTAATAGAATAACCACCAATAGCCACTAATAGAATAGTCACTAATAACCATTAATAGAATAACCACCAATAGTCATTAATAAAATAGCCACTAATAGCCATTAATAGAATAACCACCAATAGCCATTAATAAAATAGCCACAATTAATCATTAATAGAATAACCACCAATAGCCATTAATAAAATAGCCACCATTAGTCATTAATAGAATAACCACCAATAGCCACCAATAAAATAACCACCAACAGCCATTAATAAAATAACCACTAATAGCCATTAATAGAATAACCATCAATAGCCATTAATATAATAACCATTAATAACCATTAATAGAATAACCACCAATAACCACTAATAACCATTAATAGAATAGTCATCAATAAAATAACTACCAATAGCCACTAATAGAATAACCATTAATAGCCACCATTAGAATAGGTGCTAGTAGCCATTAATAACGACCAATAGCCCCAATAAAAAAACAACCAATAACCATATATTAAAATTGCTTAGGATTGCCAAAAATAATTTAGGGTGAAATAATCTATAATAGACAAAAGTAACTCAAGGTAAAATAGCCTACAATAACCTAGAATTACCAATAATAACATAAGGTGAAATAATTTTCAATAACTTAAAGTAACTTATAATAACTATAAGTAACCTATAGTGAAATAATGTACATTAGCCAAAAATAACATAGAATAACCAAAAATAGCTTAAAGTGACATAAGTTAAAATAACCAAAAGCAATTGAAAATAATCATAAATAGCCGTAAATAATGTAGGGTGAAATAATTTAAATTAATGAAAAATAGCCATAAAATAATTGAAAATAGTTTAGCATAGGTAGTATTATTATATTAGCAAAAATCTTACCCATTTATTAAACATTTTTTTTCCAAAAGAATGGTCATTGAAATGTTATTGAATAATGATATTCAATTTTTTTTTTGTTCAAATGATTTTACACTTTCAAAAAGAAATAAATGTAAATTTGTACATTATTAAAAAAAATTTAAATAAATTCAAATCATTTCATTTGAACAAAATCTCAATAAAATATGAATTTTCAAAGTTTATGTTTTTGTAATGTTTAAAATGAAATATTTGACAAATATAATGTAATGTAACATATTATCACAACAAGTGAGGTGGATTGATGGTAAGGGTGTTTGCTTCCATTCTAAAGGTCAAGGGATCAAACTTCATAAGTGGTGTTGTGTGTGATCAACAATGGTAAGTTGATTGAATATTCTCTTATCTAATTCCTTAGAATAAGTGCTTAAGTTGATTATGTGTCCTACCTACATAGGTTAGGTTTTTAACCTAGCTTAAGTAGTGACATGTGTCAATAAATCATAGGCTGAAAATCATGAGATTATCAATAATGTTATATATTAAATAATTTAATTTTAATTGATTTCCATGCTGACTAGTTAATTAAATAGCAAGTGAATGGCTTGGTAAATTTGTATTTCATTTGACAGTAACCTTGTTTCATTAGGTACTAATGAAATAATTCATTATTCGTAATAACTGGTCTTCATTCATTAAGGGGTTAACTAATTTCCCAAGGTAAAAATTTCAAAATTCACTCAAAATCTAATGAAACCTAAAGTGAATTGAGACAAATTTTGGTGTAGTGCTTATAAGTGTACAATGGGTTCATGAAGAGGCTAATTTTTTTGTTACATATGTTAAAGGGCAACAAGAACTTCCATGGACGGAACTATTTTTTCTCTTGAAATAAACATGGCCAAAAAAAATGTAAATCAATACTTCAATAAAAGGTGGGTGGTCTACAATTTCAACAACATATTCAAAAAGTGGGAAATCCACAACCTTTTGAAAACATTTAAGTTTGAAACAGAAGGGTAATCCACATTTGACTTCCACAAAAAAACAAACAAAACAATTATAATGACCACAAGAATAAGCCTAAACTTGATGGGAGTCTATTCAAACTGTCATGGGCATGAAAAACTACAAGAACAATAATTAAACCAAAAGCACAACAAGGAAAAAAATTACAAGAAATGTAAGCTTAAATTTAATTCAAAATTGAAAACAAAAAAATGTAAGGCAAAAACACATTACATGGTAGAAAATATTATAACTTTATTCTGATAATGTATGGAAACAATTGATAAGCTTCCTAATTCAATGAAATTTTCATAAAGGTTTTCATGTGTTCATCAACTAAATAAGTTTCTTGAGAAGTTTTTAAACTAATAGTGAACTAAGAGTTAATTAATAATTAATGATGATACAAGCGATGATGTAAGCGACTATGTTGATGCAAACAATGATACAAATAATAATATAAACAATTATGTTGGTGCAAGCGATCATGTATACAATGATGCAATCGATTGTGTTGGTGCAAGTAACAATGCAAGTAATGGATGATGGTGGTGTTCATAACAAATGCACATTAATGTGTGCAAAGATTTTTCCCAATAAGTTATCATGTTTGAATCATGCAAATTTATTGAAAGCATCACTAATTAGTGATGACTCACCAAATCATTATTAAATTATAAAACCCCACCACGTAATAAATTATCAATGTTAACTTTAAAATAATTATATAATTATCAAATTATTGACATCAAGTTACATACACTATGATGTGTGTGAGACTTCAATTTGTATAATATACCTTTAATGTGCTAAAAAGGATTATTCCAAAAATAACTTTCATAGGTGCAAGCACTTACTATGCTACATATCATAAGACTCAACAATTGTTCAAATTTTGAAACCAAAGGCTAATAGTAATGCAAATACAAAATTTCAAAAAATTGATGGCACTATTGGGAAATGTGTCGAATTTGGAGAAGCATTTCCACATACATGTGTGTACAAGTGATACTAGTGAAATTGCAGCTACAAGTAGGGGAAGGGAGACATAAGGGGCTTTACATAGTGTACTTCACCTACCCAACCTTTTCCACCACAATCAAGTGGATTTCATGATCCAAATCCTAACCGTGAGTAGTTTTCAAACTTTGTAGGTTGCAGGGCCAACTACAAAGTCAAAATTTGATGAAAATTAGCCAAATAAAAATTGCTGATGGCAGACTGATACAATTTCAACAATTGACAAATGATACATTTCAAGTGCCAGATTTTTGTGTAAATGTCTTGTAACTAATGTAGCCGGCAATTCAAGCCATTCTCAACACGAGAAATATGTTCCTTGGTATAAGTGATCACATTCGCCTCTTACCAGCTGACATATAGGTCAGGGTATCAGCTTTGCCAGATAATGAACAAGCTTTCATTGGCCACAGATCTCACTAGAACCAACCATGTAATATGCCTGTAATATAGGGGTTGCCAAAAAACTGGTTGCAGAAGTAGGACCCAAACTTGCTGGGAATATGTAATGTCAAGTTCCAGAATTCACAGATTATGTGACCCAGCAACCCATCAGTGCACCATCCATTGGAAACCTGTTATGGTACTTGGCTGTGGATGAGCCACAACTAAGTTACCAAAGGTTCCACCTTGATAACTTATTTTGTAAACCCTCTTGCTTTCCCCTGACACTACCTAGGTACCTAGGTAGTTAAGTGGGTAAGTATCATAAGTAAGTAGGTAGGGAATGTAATTGGTGATTATGTAGGTAGATAAGAGGGCAATGCACTTGGGGGCTACTAGGTAAATAGATGCATGTAGATGTTTAGTACATGAGGAACCACCATGGGTAGCTCTGTCTTAGGAGTCCAAAAGAAAATTGTTTTCAGTCCACACACCATCCATCCTGCATGGTGAGCTGGAGGGTGCTGGTTCACTCCCCTGGTGGGTGGTTATTAGAAACAGGAACAAAACCCTCACAGTCATCAGGGCAATTCTTAAGTTTCATGATCAAGATTCTCACCAGGTCTGGTATATAACCATGGTTCTTAAAACTATAGGGAAAAAATCCCATAAAACCCACCGGTTCTTTCATCAAACCAACAGGTTCTTTAAGGTGTTAGAAATCATTTGGACCAGCAGTTTGATGATTTTGATTTTTTTTCAAAGAGCTAAAACCAGCAGTTCTGATTCTGGAATATTAAAAAATCCAGAAGTAGAGATTCTGAAAATTTTCAAATAAGGGCACAACACTGGTTCACTCTGCCCAGAATTTACTGAATTTCTTCAGCAGCTATATAGGAGGAGGACATTGCTGACTCTGGTTCTGACCTAGAGGGGTAGTTCAGGCCACTGACATAATCTAGGAACAAGCCTCTCATAGGAATATGCAAAATGTGGCACAGAAAATAGTTCTCTTTTGGAGCAAGGAATGAATGGGCGGGGGGGGGGCGGGGCACCAACCAAGTACAACTAGGGAGCCCACATTGAAGAATAGATTCTCCTGCACTTCCCTGGGCCCTCCAGCACCAAGTTCTAACACATTTGCCGCAAGTGACAAATTATTGTGTGAAGCAATTCTGACCTCATCCAACAAAGAAGGAGGGAGCTGGATCTGGATCCGCCCAATATTCGTGGACCCATTGCATGTCCAGAGCTTGTAATCCTCGAGGCTTGTATTTGTGTGGAAAACCTAGCCACTATAATATTTGAATAAGTATCTTGAGTCCAATGATATTGCATAATTAAATAGTTACTTACTGAATTATATACGTCCTTGTTCTGTCTTCATAGTATCTTGGAGGCAAGTTTGTGTACCTGTAGGACCATATATTTTGAGCCATACATATTGGCTAGGTGGAACCACTGAATTGAACTCGATATTGAAACTTGTGAGGGTGACCATACGGTGCGATGTTGTCTCATGTAATAGGAATTGAAAGTCTTTTGAAGTGGCTGCTGTGTGGGACATCCGGGCCAAAAATAGGCTAACCAAATAGGTAGGTATGCCAACATGATTTCTTGCCAGGGTACAAGATTTTCCACCCAGCTTCCTCTTAGTCTAGATTTTATGTTTTAGACTTATCAAATTGAATTGTTTTTTGGGTTGGGAAACAGTACTTCCCCACCGTAACAAACAAACAAACAAACAAACAAAAGGAAAACAGCAAAAAAAAACTTTATCTTCATACGGGACCACAACAACGCAGTGAGTACATGGAGGCCCTCTCACACTCTAGTTAATGGTTTCCAGGATGCCATGTGTCAGAGCCCAACATCCTGTGATTTTGTTGGATGTTACCAGACTTTTTTTCTTGGAATGCTCATGAATTGCATAATGTGTGCATTATAAGCATTTTAAAATATTTTTCTCCTCAATTTTGGGATGTAGGCAAGATGGCAATCATCCACGAGGAATTGGCCAAATTTGCCCACAAATTAGAGAGGAAAGAAAATTTAAGATTATATTCTGGCAACCTATTGTCTAAATATGGCGATTTCAGTTTAAATTCCCAAGAAATCTGGCGACTCTGGCACTTTCTTTTCCTCCAAATCTGATAGTTTGGCACTTTTTTCACCAAAATGCTTTGTATGAGTCACATTGGATTTCTTTTGGACACCAATTCATGAAAATTTGTTCTCCAAAAAAAACCACTGATTATAATCCCCACTGTTCTCTTGTTCAATGTGAATGGTTTGAACTGTTTTTTCTGATCTCTTTTGGCTTTTCAAGAAGAGGAGAGAAACTAATAACTCCGATCATCCTCAGGAACAATATACATTCCACCTGGTGTGACTAATAAGAAGGATTGCTGATTTCATTGCTAGAGCTGTAACATAGTAGATGACTTTCTCTTGCTTACACTAAAGTAATGATGTAGGGAGCTTGGAGGTAGTTCCACTTTCAAGCTAGTCATGTCTGAATGGCCAAAGGGCTGATGACATTCAGCTGAGTTATAATGTACTAGAGAGTAGCCTGTACAGGAAGGATTCTGCCAGGTACCCATGCCCTGGGCGAGCCCGTTAGGGCAATCCTGGGGTGTGCACACCTAGCAGAATCTGCCATCCACAGCCCACTCGTTGGCGTTAAAGGCAGGGAACGCTAGAGACTGCGAGGTGAATGCTGCAGAATGCACTTGGGCACAAAATTTGCAAGCATATTGGCTGATTCTGCAGCAATCAAGAGTTGAAAAAAAGGGCTGAGTGGGCAAGCCCTGACTTTAAGGTTAAGGCAGCTTTGAGCTGCTAAAGAGGAATATTGCCTTGGCCATCCAAGGGATTTATCTACATGCAGTCATGAATCTTGCAAGCAGTTCAGTTAAAATTGGTTCTTGTCCCAAATGGGTTCGGGACCACTCTGCAGTGTGGGATGATGAGACATGCTCCAGGCCTTAAGGAGGGCGGGCCGCTAAGATATGTCACACATATGTCACACACATATCCAGATTGAGGAGTTGTGGAATAAAGAATTGCTGATCATCTAACAACAGCCTGTCGAGTACAGGTGTCTATTTGCAGAGGAGGAGAGGTAGGATCGACAGTGGTATAACCCCACCTGGGACTTCGCGAAATCAAGTATGTAGGACATGAGAAAACCTTATTATACTAAAAAGACCAGGCTGTCAAGTCCTGTATATTTACGTCTTCTGCCTCTTTCTGGTTGCAGAGGATGATCAGAGATTAACTGTAGACTTTGAGAAGGCTGCACAGGGACAGATCGCCCCAACTGGACTTGGAAGGTCCCAGCTATAAGGTCCTTGAGTGAGCGTTATTTCTGGAAACCTGGAATGAGAATCTCATGTCTCAATGTCCAAGGGGGGTTGCCTTTTTGTGTAATTCAGGTTCTGCAGGAATATCTTCTTCTTATCCTTCAGATCGAATGGAAGGAAGGAAGTTGATGCTAGAACACACAGTTCTGTGATGTAGCCAGGCTACAGCAGGCTAATTCCTAAGGATCTTTACCTTGGGTTAGCTTCCTTGCAAATCAAGCAAGCCGACAGCTTCCTGGCAATCTATGGAAGGGAGTCCAGACATGGAATTCAGGCTCTTACACTAGTCCAACCACCCTCCAAGCTGATTCCCTCCCTACCCGACATTGCTATGGAAGTTGGAACATATCTTACAAAAGGAATGTATCCCTTTCACACAACTGATGACAGAGGTGATTTATCAAGCTGGTCAGACGATTGAAGTTGTCTTGCAGATGACCCTCTAGCTTGATAATTGTTTGTCATTCTATATGTGTAGGGTGATGCACTCCATTGAGGACATTATGTGTAGGGTAAGGCCTGAGGTCGAGGGCAATATCAAACATATCAAAAGATCTGTCAAAATTTGTTGACAGATGGGATTATGCAAGAAATCACAAGGCTAATCATCTACAAGGCTAAAAAACAGAACATTCCTACACAAAGACAGGAAATACCTACCCAAAAAAACAAAATACGCTTCCCTATGATGGAAGACCACTTCTTGAAAATGGAAGGCCAAGTGGCATTTCTCAAAGGTCAAACTTCACTTTAGAATGTGCCGTCCAAATACACTAATAAATTTTCAGCAAGTCTCTAGGGTTGTAAGCTCCCTATTGCAGCAAGGCAGTAACCTTAAGGTGTAGGGAGACCATACTGCCCTCAAGGGACTCTGGAGTACCTTAAGCCATTCAAAAAAACTTGTTTAAACTAGTAAATTCCAGTTGTCAAAGGGTTGTCACAGTGTTTATACCCCCCAACCTCCTTATGGATATCATGAAGAAGACCCAAGACAAGTTTAGCATTGCTTTCATCATCACATGCACATCAAATGTACATGACACCTTGTAGCCCGCCATCTTCATCAAGGAGCAAAACACAGCTTTCACCAACATTTGAGTGATTGTTACCATATTCATCACAATTTTACGAGTATTTAGTAGTGTGGGTAAGCCATACCTGAAGCCTTTGCATTTTCTTCATCTTATGGAAATTGAATATGCAACTCTAGTCCCAATGTCATCAACACTACCTTTGAACATTAAAACTTCACCCCTTGAATAAATTGGTTAATGATGATCTTGGTCAAATTCCATGTTGCGCCTATTTTGGAATCGAGAATTATTCCACATATACGGTTTCATCATTTGGCATTCAATTATTCAATGTTATTCTTGAAATTTGTGATGTACTTCATTAAAGTTATGTCATGCCTACCTTGCACAAGAGATTGAAGTGAGGGAACTGAATTAAATGTGAAGGCAATATGTGGGGTCCAATATCATCTCATGCAATTCTACTTGACAAGGCTTGATAGTTTGCACTAGATCCATGATAAAAATGTTTCAAGTTTACCCTATTTTAATTGAGTTCTTCATTAAATTGAAAAGAAGCATGACACAAGTAGAACTTGAGATGCCAAGCTTGATTGTTCGCAATGGATCAATGACAGAGATATCACAAGCTTACACTAGTTTGATCAAGTTTTTCATTATATTCAAAAGAGACTCTGCTTGAGATGGTTTCAACATCAACCAAAGGTCCTAGGTATAAAACAATATTTGAGCCAAAAGGAGCTTATAGGAGCCAAAAAGAGTGTTGGTGCATAATGAAATCTACAAATTACAATAAATATGTTTGTGTTTAACATTTTAAAATTATGATAATCATTTCAAATTGTGATAAATGACTATGTTAGGCTCTCTTTACATGAAAGCCCACGATTATCAAAACAGAAAATCTATAATTGGAAGAAAAGATATGTCAAGTTAAAAGTTCACTTTATAAAAAAATTAAAAAACATGGGGCACCAAGGAAATGTGAATGGATGAAAAATGAACATTAAGTGCACTATGAATAATGTTTCATGATCTAATGGACTTCACATTAGGCTCACCTCAAACAGGTGAGCCTAAGGTGAAAGCGACATGAAGTCCATTAAACCATGAGATCAAAAAACCATGGTTGGTCCAAAAAATAATAATTAATATTTTTTTGTATGCTATTAATTGTGCCCCAATACCAGTTGCAATACATTTGATCAAAATAGCATAGCAAGGAACCTATGGTTAATTTTGGACATACTTAGAACTAGTTAGCTTGGACCATTCTCTTTTTTTTTCGACAATTTTTTTTCATTGTACCATTTTGGAACTTGCAACATTTTATTATTATTATTGGTGATTCTACAAGTCAAAATTTGCACAATGGCCAAAAATCTGATTTCAACTTACACAAAGGATTTTTTTTTAATGGGGAAGAATGCAAAACAAGGAGTTTTGCTACTAAGTTTGGAGGTAGTTAGAACTAGCACTTGGGACCATTTTATTTGAATCCATCAACAACTATCCATTCATTTTATCCCCTTTTAAAATTTGTAGTGATTTTTTAAAATTATATATAATATCAAGTTAAAAGTCAAAATTCACATGGAATAAAAGGTTACCCCTTATTGGCTTTATTCTAGTATGTCAACAAAAAAATTTATTGTTTTACACTACATTTGATGGCATGGGCCCACACATAAATGATTATTAAATTTCCATAGGATGGCCATTGAATGTGTTTTGAGGGCTCTTAGGATTTCCATGGTCATCATTTTTCACCATTATGTAAAGGTGGCCCTAGTACAAAAAAATTCAAAATAATTCATTCAATGATCCAACTTTGGGTTTTCATTTTAGTTAATGACTTTTGAAATTGACCAACTATTGCATCAAATAAGTCCATTTATAAAAAATTCCTTGATTTTCTTGACATAAACTTGTTGATAATAAAAAAATGAATAATAAAAAATTAAAAATCACTCAAAAATCACTCTTTTTTTAGAATGTGTAATTTGAATTCTCAATATGTAAGAATTTCAAGACTCTTTTACCACATGTAAATGTGATAAATGTTAATTTTATGTACAAAATAAAGTAGCTTACAAAAAAAGGATATTGAATCCTAAAGTAATCAACATATTAAAATATGATTTGAAATTTTGATATTTTTTTATTTTGAAACAAAAAAACTTGAATATTTTCAAAAACATTAAAAGAAATCTTGTTTCTTTCAACCCTATTTTTGCATTAATCCAACTAATGTCCAAATCAACTAATTTTGCAACTACAATTTAACTAGGTAGGTTAGAAAAAAATTGATCAAAACAATATGATGAGACAAAATCTTACTTGTTGAAAATGTGGTGTTATGATTACAAACTTAATCCCCCAATGTGTACATAGGTAAAGGATTCAAGCCTTCAACCTTGCAACCTATTTATATGCCTAACCTAAGACTATGTTTCTAGTTAGATTATTTAGCCTAGGTCTAACTAGGTTGGTAGGCTACCTAAGCTAAGCTTAGGATGATTATGTTAGGTTAGGCTAGGTAATTTAACTTAAGCCTAGGTTAGGTTGCTTGCTTTAGCCTACCTACTTGGGTTGTTAGGTGACCTAGCCCAGGCCTAAAGCTAGGGTAGGATGGAGGATCCCCCCCCAAACTACCACAAATTGCCATGTGGTAACATTAACATTATCCACACAAAAACAAGTGGAACCACTTGCTCTGGCACATTGTAGTCACATAAGCAACCATAAACCACATCAATTAGATAATTTTATAATTAACAAATGCCATGTCAAAAGGATGGTCATCCAGGGTAATGGATGAAAAATCCACCTTTAGTTGTAAAGGTACACAACTACCATTATGATCAAGTGCAATGTGAAGGTCATTTGGTGTCTTTTACAATTGCTTGTCTATTGTCATTTGTCCAACATGACTATAAGGTTTTGCAATCGCATGTGTCATTTATGACTAAAATTTTATTTTTTATGACTAAAGTTGTAGTTGTTAATTTGAAGTTTTCTTCTAGTGAAATGAATAAATATTTAACATTGGTTAACATGCCATTAATGAGATATTGAACCAATGATCAACATATTTAGCAAGTTGCAAAACAATTCATTCAAAAATAACATTATATGAAAATTTGAAGTTGAACAAAAAAAAATCATTCAATCTTTTTATTAGGTAACACCTTTGGCTCCTATGAACTCTCTTTGACCCATTTTGGGTTTAATTACTATTTTAGGTCAATTTTAATAATAGTGGGTGATGCTTTACAAATTCATTTGAATATGTTCAACATAGAAATCTATATTTGGATCTTAACATTGTTATAAATATTCATCTTCAAGCCTTCTATTTCCATAATTTCCCTTAGTTTAACCAAATATAACTGCCTTTTGATAAATACCTATAACCATACCAAAGTTGTGCCATCCAAAATGATTAACCATGTGTAAAGTTAGAAATATTTGGATACTCAAATTTGTCGAATGCTCCATGTAATGGAGACAAGTAATGTAATGAAAAAAATTAAAATTCAGGATGTTTTAAATATGGATTAATAGCTAAGTGTTTGTCAATGTAAATCACCCAATTGCATGATAAAGCCTAGGAATGATTCTTATCTAATGAAAGTTTGGTAGTTTGCATGACCAATAACATACAAAAAGCTTGAATTGTCCTTTGACTTACATTATCCCACTAATGTTTCATTTGACAATGTTTAACCTTCAAAAAAATCAAGAAGAATTTTCATGTTCCCAAACCTTGTTAGGTTTACCATGGTCTAAGACTTAAGTTATGACCAGTGTTGGGCGGTTCTCAAATGTTCATCTAGGCTTTCAACCCAATTCTCACAATGAAAACCAATTGATACCTTTACATGTGAAAACTAGACTGAAAATTGATCTCAAGTTCTCACTAAATGAGAACCAGTTCAAATTTATACATATATATTTTGAGAATGAAAACCGATCGTGAGAACCAATTCAAATTTATACATATATATCTTTTTAGAAAACCAAACAAGTTTTTCCATAAAACTTAAACCTGGTTCTCAAAGTCCTTGGCTCCTCTTGTTGTTTTTATCACGAAAGGCTACTGTTCTTCTCCTAGAGCTATTTCTCTTCTCCCATTATTACTCTTCTTTTATTATTGTTGTTGTTTTTATTACTCTTCTCCCATTGCTTTTATATTTTTTTCTGTTGCTACCATTCTTCTCACATGGTGTTGCTCTTTTCGCATGATGAATTAATTTAATTATTAAAATTCATTTTTATTAATGAAAAATTTAATAATTAGGTTGTGAAAACTAGATGTGAAAACTAGTTGTTATTGTATATATGAGAATCACCCTATCTAAAAATTTGATGTAGTTATTATTATTATATATGTGAAAATTGCACTTGATAACATGGTCAGTTTTCATTAACCCAAATATATATATATTAGAAAACTAATCTACTTCTCATAACAACATGAAAGAATTGGAACTGATTGTTTTCACAAAAAAATGAAAACCGCCCAACATTAGTTATGACAACATATCAAATAGCCTTGTCAAATTGAATCCACAATTAACTAAGGTAACTATGCCTATCACTAAACACATGCTTACTATCAAACATTTCCCAATATTTACATCATACCTTAACCAAATTGAAAGATTTTTATGTCATTGGATGCGCAAATTGGAGGGTTACAAATGTTCTTTGAGTGTCAGAAGTAAAGGAGTAATGTGGGAAACATAAGAAGAGAAAGGATGAGCAATAATTTGCTTCAATTTTTTTGAAAATTTTACTTTAGACTTCTCTCTAGTTCCAGCCCCATATTTTACTCATTTTTAGTCTATTTTCAACAACTTAAAGCTTGGTGGGTGTGCCAACTAAGGCTTTTGAAAACTTTTGTATTGCAGAGGCAAAGATTCAACCATCAAAGATTTTAAGCTCGAAGTTTTTATTTGTTCTAATTCACCCATCACCAAACACTAAACCCCTTACACTGAACACCCCATATCTTCCCTATTCTTTTATTGAATTGAGCAGTTTTTGCTACATTAGAAGCAGTAGTTGGAAGGCTACAATTGTTCTTTGAACCCAAAAATCAAACCCCTAATGTGTGGGCATTCAACCTTCTCAAAGCCATTGTGTTTAGTGATAGGCATAACATTAGAAGAAAAACCCCATTTTTCGACTTGTCTCAGGCAACTAAAAGTTTCTTTTATGACTATTTTTGATAAAAAATAGTTGCAATCGCAAAAGACACTTTTAATTGCTTAAGACAAGTCGAAAAATGAGGTTTTTCCACTAGTGTAATTACCCTAGAGGATAAGATCATGAACAATATGGGCAAACAAAATTTCATTCTTGACATTAGCACATTCTATGCTCTAATAAAATTTTCCAACATTCACCCTTGGCATAATAAAACTAGTGTGACAAATAACTCTAAAAAGAAACAAACCAAATGCTTTTTTACAATACTTTCTTTGAATCCAACTAAATCAAGGTTGGGAATCAACTTTTTCTTCATCATGTTTGGTGAAACAAATCTTCACCTCATGGACATTCTTCATCAATGATTGTACCAACCCCATTTATCAGTAACTAGCCAAATGAACATTTAATCAAAGGAATTAAATGTTGGATCATGATGGAAACTTCAAGGTGCAAACACTTGTACATATGTTTCAGTTTATGTATGCCATTTGAATATCATTTTAATCACGACAATCTGTTGTGGTAATTTAATGACTAATACAAGTGTTGGAAATTTCAATTTTTTAAGTTTTAATTTAATTTTAGGATTTTTTTTGAATTAAAGGCTTTTGAAATTGAACAACTTTCTCATCAAATTTCCATTTTGCAAAGGATTCATTTAGGTCCTTGAATACATTGAACTAGTTGATGGTTTTCAAATTGGGTGATGGGGAAAAATGAGGTATAAGGAGCTAACTACACATGTTGAGTAGTTATGACAACAAAAGATGGACTAATCTAAGAAATTATGATTGGTTGCTAATCATGTTTTGCAACAATTACTTTGCATAACATGATTTTAAAATATTATTTTTATCCTTAACAAGTTATATGCTTTTTAGATTCTTTTCAAATTTATCCAAGTGTTATTAAAACGATACATTAAAAACATTGTGGTATAATTGCATCATAAATTTTCAACATAATTTATTAATTTAAAACATTTAAATGTTGTCATTGGTCATAGTTGTTGTGATTCATTTAACTATGACTTGGTGCTTTGATAGGGAATTAAGAAAAATCACTATTAAATAAAAAATATTGAAATGAAAAATTTCACAAATACACAATAAGACGATTTTCAATAGTCCTATAATAAATGTCAAATTTATGTTGCAATTTAAATCATTTATAAGGCAAAGTTGTGGCTTTATAATAAAATACAATGAACCATGAAGTCATGAACATGGCATGAACATATTTCAAATTTTGAGCATTTTGTAGATGTCATACAACATCCACTTACCATGCACACTTTCAAAAATGAATCTTATCAAATCATGAGGTATTGGGACAATGCCCCCTCAATAAGTTGCGAAAGATTTCATTCAAAATTGATCTTGGGGCAAAAGAACCCCTTAATCTATAACCTTCTAGTCCTTGGATAAAATAACATCATTCATTCCTTCTATTGTGTTAAATTGATCCCCTTGAGTAAAATACATTGGCTCCTACGATGACATTTTGACCATGTTGGACAAGTATACACTTTTGAACATACAAAACGATATTGGTTTCAAATCTTCCTTTAAATTTTCCTATCAGCTTGATATTGGTATGAGGCAATTATCGGCTCATGTCCCTACCAAGCAATTTGGTTCTTTGGTACCAAGGTCAATACTAGTTTATATATAAAGGTTCCATTAATATGTACTCGCCCAATATTGAATTTGACCCCAAGGTACTCATGTTGCCCAAACATCTTGAAAGTTTCTTCCAAACTCATATTTAAGAATTGATAGATTGGGTAATTTGGATTAATGGTAGTAAATCCATAACCCATATTTATAACCTTATTTTCCCCAAATCTGAAATTTCAGAAAATCCATCCTTGAGTTGTCAAAGGGGCACATCCAAAATTATATGAATTGAAATCATACCTTTATCGAAGGATTGCAAGGGTCTTTAGCCTCAAAATCACATTTTCACATTGGGAATTTTTAATGAGTTTTTGTCCCCACTTGTCTTGACCTATGTTGGGTATTACCCCAGTATCTCAATAGTTGCAACTTATATGATTGTCATTGGTAGACAAACAATCATTTTCAAAATGCACATGTTTTATGTTGGTATTGAAAAACGGTCAAACCATATCAAAATATATGCATTATATCACATTTCATTTTTTTTATAAACTACAAAGTGGCTTTATACATCATATACATAATATGATATTTACATGTGACAAAAAAATCTTGAATTTAAACATATTGGAAAACCCAAGGAAATTGAATCTAAGTAAGGGAGTAACATAAAAGAAATGGAATCCGTGAAAATTAAAAATGGGATAACATGTGGGTTGAGGAAGATGGAAACTTTGGGAAAGGCGAATTTGACAACAATAAATGCAAGTGGGATAAAATAAGATCATAGAGAGAAGGTTGAATCCAAGGAACCAATGGATAAAACAAAGCCTAGAGGGAGGGGAAATTGTTTTTCCTAAAAAATAATGGATCAAGCCAAGGTTGAGAAGGATACCATTTGAGAAAGTTGAAATATGAAAAAGACAATAATTGAAAATGGTGACAAATTACAATAAATGATAAGAATTGAATAATACTTGTGAACTAATCACAAGGTAAAGGAAAGTCAAATGACAAAGACTTCATCAGACAATGGGCACAAGTCATGGGCATGACCAAATTTGTGTGCCAATTGCATTGTTTTGTGCTTGTCTATTCATGGATTACCAAAATTAGGAAGGTCTTGTTATTTGTGCACACTTCCAAACATTGATGTCACTCCACAGGTGCGTTGAAACTCATCTAAGAGCTGTACTGTGCTCACAGCTAAGCCGCTTACTTGCTAGGGACTCTGGAGTGTATAATACTTGGCTGCAGAGTACAAAGCTGAATAATTAGCTATACACCGTAATACCTTGGCAGATTTGGCGTGAATTAAATTATTTTTTGATTTGTTGAATTTTTCAGAAATTATCAGTCATTTATGACGAATTTTTTTTAAAAAATTAATGGGACAGGCAACTGAGTTTGATCCCATACCTCCAAAGTAAAGAGAGTCATTTTACAAATAACATGAATGCAACAAACATTAGTTAAAGATAAATGGACTTATGATGAATTTATTATTTACTATCAAATCTTCAAAATTAAAAACTCAGGTGCCCAATTAAAAATTAAAATATAAATCAATTATTTGGCACACAAGTGCCAAATCTGCCAAGGTGCTACGATAATACATAAGTGATAAGGGTGGGGGGGGCTTAGTTGGTTGAGGCAAAAAAAGTGAACAAAGTACTGCGTGTGATTCATTGAAATATACCTTTTTCAGCAACCTTGTTTAGCCAGAATAACTACCGTACCTACAATTAACAAACAACACTTCATCATTGAAATTTTATTTATTTTAGAAAAATGAGGTACATATGTTGGTTTCAATTTTTATTTTCCAGAAACGGTTGTGGAATAAGTATCCAAACTACACATTGTGTTATGTAATTACAATATAGTAGTAACCCAATGGTGAGGACAATAAGTATTCTTTCACAAGTTTGGAGTCCAATTCTCAACAATTTGGCAAATATTAATTATAATTTTCCTATGTTTTGACAAGACGTTGCAATTTATTTTGCGCTGGACATCAGTTGCATGTACAGCATATGCATGCATTTAACCCTTTTGTGGTTCACATAGAAGCGATTGATAAAATAAAATGATAGGGTTAATTTAGCCTTGCATTGATCTGTTCATGTTAAGGGGGGGAAATTTAGCTAGTGCAAATGCATTTTGTGAGATCAATGGTCCAACTGGTCTTGTCATTGTCCAAACCCTAACTCAAAGTTTGGGCTGAAATTGGATGGTCTTTTGATGAGAACATCATTAATACTTCTTGGGAACATGCAAGAGAAATTTTTTTCTTGAAATCCAGAGGATTAAACTAAGCTATTTATTCCTTCCTAATTTGAAACCAAATCTAGGAAATTTTGGAAAACTTCACTTGCCAATTTCAATCCTTTGGAATGAATGGGGTAAAATGTGGTTAATTTACTTTCTTTTTTTATTCCATTTACCACTTGGTGTGAAGCAGCCTTTTCTTTAGTGCAAAACTTCTTCACACTATTGCAAAATTTTATGTTGCAAATTTAATAATTTTTTGAAAAGAAAATCCTGAAAATTGTCCCCAAAGAAAATAAAAATCACTAGATTTCTACACATGATTCAAGTAGTTAGCAAAAATATACAAGGATGTTTTTTTTTTCCCCCTTTCATATTTTGTTAATGGCCAAATTTGGCTAAACCGGAAATCCAGGTGATCACTGCCTCAGCCACATCACCATCACACCCAGCGATTAAAATATGAGAAGTCCATGTCATCATGAAAGTACTGTTAGCATTTACATAGTCCATGGTTCAGTTCTGTTTGTGCACCCGCTGTTAGATGTGAGTGGCATTGGCAATGGAGTTACTTCCCATTTGTGAGAAAAATGTGGGAGCTTTCATAGAATAAAGCATGGAATGAAAAAGGTTCAACCCAACCAATATTGAAGACTGAAACGGATGATCCCCCCATAGAACACGTTGCACAACACATACATGCACTGCATGTCATTAGGCTAGATCCTTAGTTAGCAATCATAGACAGCATCAAGTCTCGTTATTAGAAGGGATACAGATAATGGCAACCGGGAAGGGAAAGGATGGTGCTTTGGGAGGATCCAGGGAAGCAAAGACATGTCCTGCCCAAATGTTGTGACGATATCTTGTGCACATTGCTTTACAAATACAAGCACACCTTGATAATATGACATTGGTTAATGTGACAACCAAAGTTTTCAAGTGCTAAATTCCTTCGTTAATATGACTATTCACCCCCCATTATATGACATGTTAAAACCCCTCTTTTATCATATTATGGAGGTAATAAAAGTGGCAAAGACCCATATAATCCTTTAGGTCTTTGTATAGCTGTATGTACCCCAAGTCTTTGTATCTATGTTATGTAACATAGAGATCCTAAAGTGCTCTATGTAACATAAGGCCCCCCAATGAAATCCAAAAGCTTCATCGTAGTCAGAATGAAATATTATTACCCGATTTTTATGGATTTAGCATCAAGAATTGATTCTTATACAAGTGATGAATCAAAGGGAGAGACAAGACTAATGACAATGTTGATGAATGATCACCTTGTACTGTGAAATTGCAAGATGCTTGTAATTATGCTTAGATATTCTCTAAGTTTGTTTTGGATAATCCCCAAGACTTTGGAAAATTGGAAGTGATGAATATACAGAGATTTTTGGGCAAACTCAATATAAAAATATGTATTGCAAACCTCAATAGACAAACTTACAATCTTTGAGATTTTGTTTCCAATAAAGGATGTCTATGAAGTTTGGTTTATTTTGCATCTTCATTACTTTTTTGCTTGTGTTTTTCAAAATTGCCCATATATCAAATGTCATATTACCAAAACTATGACACCTCAATAATGTGACACTTTCATTGTATCCTTCAGGATCATATTACAGGGGGAGAACAGTAGAGAGAGAGAGAGAGAGAGTCAGCTCTTCTGGGTAGGCTTGTGAAAAACATGCTTACCCATCAGTTGAGGATAGGTGGGCGGATCCGCCAGACAAGCCTGCCTCATTTAGTATGATGGCTAAAGACCTGGGAATAGAGCATTTTCGCCCTGAACCCTGGCTTGCGGTCCCAGGGCATTGCACTAAACATAATATGATGCATGGGTTACTCAGATCAGACTGCTGATAATAAACTTATACCACCCCAACACCCAGGATATGGGTTTGGGCAGCCACATTGCTCCTAGTCCACTGATAAGGGCAATGCTTTTCCTTTCAAATTTGTGATGTGGACCACAGGTGTGTTGGTGATCGTCCACAAGAGGACTTTACCTGTATGTAGCCAAGGTCACAGAGAGGGAAGTAGAAAAGTTTAGGAATCGTGCTATGATTTGGCAACATGCTATAACCTAACGTCTGAATATGAGAGTCTCAAATTTTCCCTCATAATGTGTAAACTTGTTTTTTCCAACAAAAGGCTTTATCTGTTGCACTGAGTTTTTTGTTGGCCACCAGGATGTGAAAATTTGACATAAACAAAAACAATGGTTGAGGTCCTTCCCAGGAAACTGTTGAAAAATCTGTTGAGAGCTGACATGGATAAGTAGCCATTCTGGTAGGGACACCTTCTATCATACTAACTCATGCCTGGTGGATACTAAAGACAGTGGATGCATGCATTCACAGATATCCATGCAGATTTTCATCCACAATCTGACTCCAGCATGCAGATTCGGTCATCTGTGATATTTTAGCTCATCTTTGGGTGGCCTTAGATTTCCTTTCTTGGAAAAGACAGAGAAGTGTGATTTGCATGGCAGATTAGAATATGTGCATCGAATGACATTGCAACACATATGCAATACATTGGATGTAAATAAAGGTTATTGCTTGTTCCACTATTTGTCTAAAATTTGGGTTATATAGGTATATGGTTCTAGCTTTTGAAAGTGCCTTCACAACTCTTCCTGTCTACCAGCTTCTGGCAATTTTTGGAATGGCTTGAACTCCTGTTGGTCTGGTATCAACTTATTTTGATACCAACTAGTACTGGTATTGACACTTTTTGTAAAAAATTGATACCAGTCTGGTACTGGCATTAGGCTCAATAGTGATTTTGAGCTGGTATGTGCCTGGTATCAATACTGGTGTTCATACCAGTATATACCAGACCAACACTGGTTTGAACCATGCTTCCTCTATATTGGCAAGCCCTTCAGGATGTATCAGTTAACCACTAAGTGCCCTAACCACTAGTACCCCAGCACACAGCTTTTCCATATATCGTACATAGGCAATTAGATGGCACTCTAATTCATAGGTCCCATAAGAGCCCAAGTGGCTATTCATTTGTGGCCATGGACCCCCCCTCCCCTCCCCTACCCCGAAGCATCCAAAGCATGTCTCCCAAAGCATACATCTTCTTCTGCTTACAAGTGTTCTAACTTCTCCCATTTGTCAGGGACAATGCTGCCAAATGTACCAACAGACACTTTTTTTATCCTTTTGGTTTTTCTGCACTCCTTGTAAACTTAAGCGTTCTGAAGAGGAGGTGAATCTGTACACCAGGTTACGTATACCATATTAGTAAGCAGGTTCAGCAATTGGGTGCGAAAGATTTACTCCTAGATTTCAGCATAACCACTAAGAAATTATTAAGGTGTACTTTTCACTTGTTAAGTATGAAGTACACCTTAATAATTTCTCAAAAGCCCTGAATTTTTTTCTCATAATTATTTAGTGCTGAACCTGCTACATTTCTACGCTATACACATTCAGACAAATGTGTGAATATGAGAGGGTGCAGTACTGATAGCCTCTTCAAAACCACATAGGTGGGGGAGGAGGAGAGGGGGGGGCCATGGTTCTTGGCCAGGACAGACTGTGGGCACCACGAACAATGGCCAAAACAGAATAATGGCAAACTAAAAAACAAAATCAGCTGTCCAGCTCGTGTCCATTGCCTTGACTAGCCAATCATGTGGACCCATGATGGTACTCCATTATATGCACCCCTACGGTTTAGGGGAGTCGCATGTCTCACCCTCATGTTTCTCCTGCTACCTCTCCCTGTGTCCTGCTTCCTGTCCTTTGGCTTTCATACAGTTTCTGAGTAGTGGCATCCCCTGGCATTTCCCCAAATATTAAAAAATTGCAAAACTATGAGGCAACTTGATCAAAAGTAGACCACCACCTAACTCCACAGTACTAGTTTGCCATTCTCTGAAACCAAGTTGTGAACATTTTGATTGCACTTCTTCAATTTCAGGGACTATGATACAAGAAGAGTATCCGCATGTAGTTGGGTGTGTCAGCTTGTGTCTCAGTTACAACACAAATTAAATCTGACAGGTATCCATGCATTATTAGTCCTTTCCTTGGTGCAATATACCATCCTTTCCCACATTATTTGGGGACTCATTGTGTACAATCTTGATCTAAAGGAGACTCATTGTGAATCTAGTTTTGCTTTCATGCCATTCCTTAGTATGCATTTCTAATTGTCCCTCATAATTTTGAACAAAGTTGTGGAAGTCCTACAAGCAAGTACTGTTAGCATTGCTTCACGTATCAATTACAGAAGGAATGAGTCCAGCTAATTGTTGCTACCACAGAAGAATCCACAAACATGTTGAAGTGGGTCATGAAATTCAAGATATACAAGAAGTTATTATGTAGACATGCACGTAAGGTAACAACCCAGAAAAGTTTTCACATGATTTTTTTTGGTCACGTGATTAAAGATGGGTCTCAAGATCCCCCAATCTTGAGTGATGCAACAAGTGGGGTTCTCAGCATAATGCTGATCTAAAACAAATTCTATTCTAAAACAAGTACAAGCTGAGTCGAGAACAAACATGCTTTAGGAATTTGCTTTGGGAACTTTCAGAAGTTGAACCTAGTTGACATATTTTCAATAAGCTGAACAAC
>Ga0116229_10002303_pt1 | contig 30733 bp, 23 predicted proteins | sample S1TSphgellanicum_3_FD_87313 | JGI IMG/M metagenome (GOLD analysis project Ga0116229, IMG submission 87313) | Host-associated microbial communities from peat moss isolated from Minnesota, USA - S1T2_Fc - Sphagnum magellanicum MG | ecosystem: Host-associated > Plants > Peat moss > Unclassified...
TCAGCACATGTCTGCCCAATAATTAATTAAAATTTCAAGATTCCATTTGTAAAGCAGGGAAAGAAAAGAAGCAGAAGGAGACTAGTCAGTCCCAAAGTAACTTCCAAATTTCAGAAGTTACTTCGCCATAAACTTCCTAAGGTAGGCAGAAAACTTTCGTTAACCTAAACGACCTCCTTAAATATAATGCAAACACCAATGTGGCAACAGGAGGAGAAGGAACCATGTTGATTTGTCCATTAGATCTCAAGTAATTTGGTTAAAAGGTAGGTGAAAAGCTTGTTTGATTTTGTGTTGGATGGCTCGTAGTTATGAAACAAATGAGGGCACATGAAACGAGCTTCAAACAACCCCCAAAATGAAATTAGATTAAACCCATAGCCAACCCCAAGAAGCAAGGGGGATATAACTAAGGTGTAGCATAGGGGAAGAGAAGGACACTTGCAAAGACAAAGTAGCTTGGTTAACTTAGGAGACGAGGTTGGCATGAGGGTGACATGTTTTGAAAGGCCCCTTAAAATGTAAAGGCTAGAGCAATGTGAACAAAAGGCATTTTGAACTGATGGAAGATGTAAATAGGGAACTATACAAAAACATAGGGCTACACCCAAAAACATTAAAACCCAATCAAACCTTAAAATAATTTTTAAAAAGAAAAACCTTTTTGTAGTGTTAACAAAGGTAGGCTTGACCATTGCAAGAGCACAATAGTGATGGTGGGCCTTAAACACCACCCACATGTTCCATGTTTTGTCTCCTCAAGCATTTACCAAACCCCTTCTTCACCACAACCTTGAAAACTACCAACCTCTCATCGCATGCACCTCCCAACCTGGTGTCTGTTCCTCCTATTACTTCTCTTTAGTGGGTTAGTGGTGGGCAAATATGAGGTGTTACATCCTTGCAACCTGGGTTGCCATTGTTGAAACACCATTGCCATCAATGTCATTGCTGTTCTTTGCATCCATCATGATCCGTTAGTATTTTATCAACTTGACTAATAGTTCGATTCACAGCTCTCAGACTCCTACAATTGTTCCATGGTAATAGCTCATACACTATTTTTTTTGCATCCATTGGCCACAGTTCTTAGGGTCCTACATTGTTCCATTGCCATCGTTGTCATTGCTGTTCTCCGCCTCTTTGAAGCTAACTCATAGATCCAAGGGTACTGAAAAACAAAAATCTTGGTAATATTGGAAGACATCCTTGAATGACCAAAAAATGATCAAAAAATGAAGGAAGGTAGTTTGTTTGTTTGTTTGTTTGTTTTGTTTGTACTTATGAGATCCACTGGACTGGGATGCTTCAGATCATGTTCTTGGTATCTTTGGAAAGCTCTTGACAAGGAGGGGTTTATTGGCTTGGTTTTGTGGTGTTTTGACTTGCGATGCAAAAGTTCTTGAATATTGAATGATTTCTTCACTAAAAATTAAATTAAATCGTAGCTGAAAATTTCGAAGGAATTGGAATGTGCCTTTGACGTTGTTGGAAAGATTTTGATGAGCAGGGTTTAATGGAATTTATTTGATAAGATTTGGATTCAGAATGTGGGAGATATTGATTTAAAAGTGATTTCTATCACTGAAAATGTAAACAAATTCCAAAAAACCAGGTTTTGGAAGGAAAAATCAGTTGAGGACGTGGTAACACTTGGGCCAACAGCACAGGCCATACTATTCTATACAGAGGAAAGAAACTGGCTAGTTCTTTATGGCCATGTTAAGGTGCTTAAAACTACTTGCATGAAGAGTCAGGCCAGCTTTATATGTCCTTGGTGGGCTTTATGGTTTTTCATGAAGCCCACTGTTTCTCATTTCCCATCCACCTCCCCACTTTCAGTGACTCAGGAAATCAAATTCTGCCTAGGTTTTGGCACGCTGCAAAGCCCTGAACCACAAGCTTTACTGGAATCAAACTTGCTTGTTCTTAGGCTCTGCAGAGTGAGCCATTATTGTGGCAAAGCCTGCAGCCTAAGGCTTCACCTAGCACTTAATAAGAGGTTGCAAAAGACAAACGGTGGAAAAGGTCCTGAGTTCAAACCCAGTGGAGTGCAGATGAAACTACCGCCGGCCCTCCGCTAACTAGCTTGACTTGGGGGTGCCAACGGCTTGTCAGGTTGGGTATGCTGTTGTGGTTCAAAAGAAAAAATGAAAAAGACAAAAGTTGAGGTAATAACAAAAGGAACCCCAAAAGTTCCGCAAGTGAAGACAAATTTAAGGGCTCTTCACACTGTGTGCTAAGGCCCAATTTCATAAGTCCCAAGAAATGACAAAGTTCGATAGAAATCAGGCCCTGGGAGTATAATAAATATTATTATTCTTCAAATTTGGTGTGCCACAGTGTGAAGAACTTGGTCCCGAGTTCAAGGCCCAAGTCCCATGAGGAAGGCAAAGTCCCACGCTTTTCTTATTCCTAAATCTTGTCATTTCTCTTTGTTCTTTCATTTTGCCTCTTTACACATTAGAAAAGAATAAAAAGCCCTCCATTGTTTTAAAATGAATATAAAACTTTTAAAAATAAATTATCTTGCTTTTTGTCATTCTTGATAAATTCGGGCTCCATCTTCCCATCAAGAGAAATCAAGCCATGCACATCCATATCTTTCCCATTGATCTTTGGTGCTTCTGCATTTGCATTTTCACCTTTCACCTTTGCTAAATTGTTCTTGAACTTTCTTCTTGGATGCACTTGTTTTTTATTTTTCAACTGTCATTTTCTTAGGTCAGAAAATCCTTGCTGACTTCTACTACCTTCAACCTCGTCTTCTAGCCTCTGCTTTTCATTCTCACTTTGAATCATTTGCATATTAACAAAATATGTTTTTTAGCTCAACTTTGAAATGGAAACGAATAAATGCACCATATGATCTCTCTGTATCTGCAGGAAAAAATTCTCCCTACCAACACACTTTTTCAAAGTTTACCCATAAACATTTTGTGAAAAACCCTTCATTTTTTCACATGAAAAAACAATATTTTGCCCTAAACCTTACTTTCTAGCTCCGACACTCTTGAAAAGAAAGACAACATGCTTGCCAACTTCAATTTCATGTCAAAGAAAGACTCTTACAATGAGGAGAGAGGATCAAGCCACTTTTTGATGATTTTAATAAAAAATATGACTGGGACTTGTCTTTGGAGTTGGGTTTCCATTTTGGTCCACACAACTCCTTGCCGAAGTCCCCACTCATAAGGCCAAAAAGTACAGCCAAATAAGATTGGTACTCATGTGAGGGACTTGAAAATCAAGCCCTAATGTGAGGGACTTGGTCCCAATTTGGAGCTCTAAACTAGTCAAATTGCAAGAATGAATTGGGACTTATTAATCAGGCCCTAGTGTGAAGTGCCTCTTATGACCCTTGGGCCCCCACCTCCCTCATCAATATGAGAGGTAGTTAATACGAAGAGACTTGAATTAGGACGTCGAAAAGGACGGTGGGAAGATACGAAGATACGTCCCCTTGGGATGTCGATTGAGACCTCGACTAGAAGCCTCCCAGTCTCTTGCACTGCGCCTTCGTGTCGTGTTCGCCGGCCTTCCGGCGACGTGCTGCTCTCTCTTGCGCTGCTGCATCGTCCTCTTCCTTGGCCTTCAGTTCCGGCAACGGGGTTTTGGAGTTCGCTCTCGTTGGTGCAACATCGCCAGTTCCTGTCGCAGCCCCATCTCGCAGTATTCTAGCGCACCCCCCAACTCGTAATCAAGCAGATCTTTTGCTGAACTTTTGGTTGTGGATTTCTTCTCAAATCGATCGGGTCCTCGTTGTTTGTATTCTTTGGTTGTTGAATCAGCTTCTGTTTCTTATCCTGGCGATCACGGGAAGTTCTCTGCAAATCATCGCATCGCATCGTTTCGACACAAGCTCCAGCTTACTCCACCTCCTCGTCGCATCGGAAGAACTGGTGAGCAACCTTCTTTGTCTATATAATACGCATCTTCCAGCTGCTGATCCAGATGTTAGGTTAGATGTTTGCTTTTCAAGAAGCTGTCGGTTTCCGTATCTCTAGTCGTTATTCCGAGGAACGCATGTACAGAAAACTGTTCTACGTCCATACTAGTTTCGCACTCTTGTCATGATTTTACAGTGTTTGAACTTGCCCTTAGCCGCCGGTGCCATGATCTGCATCAACTTGGCATCCAACTTTCTGCAAGCCTAAAGTATCCTTCTGACGCATGTGTCCAACAACTGCACAATCCGTATGCAATATGACCTTATTCCAGTCATTAGCCTGGTGGTTAGGGTTTGGTAGTAACCCTAGTGCCAGTGGTTTTGTGTCTGCAACAATCTATCCATCTAGATTGGGAGTAAGTGGGTGAACAAGCTGGGGATGTGAAGACACGGATTCCAGAGGTTTTGAAGGAGGGAAATACATGCTACTGGCATGTGGCTCTTGGTTACTGCCAGTAGAGTAGAAGTTGTCCACATCCAGCTCCAACTCTAGAATGTGGCCAGTGAGCCAGTTTGTGAAACCTAGGGTTCCTCCTCACCATCCTTGCATGGTAGAATTGGGCAACCAAGCTGATCTCATTTTTCAGTATTGTGGCCATCTGGAAGCTATAACAACATTCTGAACTCATGACAATTTCATGTGGTTACAGAATTCTTCAGATCTTGTCTCGTTGGTTCTGTACTGCATTGTGCACTTCCTTTTTTCTTTTGGTATTCTATCTTGACCATTAAGTACCAACTCTACTTGCAGTGAATGTTTGCAATGACAGTTGTCTTGGTGGAGCTTCTGATCTGGCTATGGCACCAAAGAAAAAGGGTAAAGGGGGAGAAAAGGCTTCCAGACCGGTGACACCGCCTGCAGCAAGTGTGCCTACCAGTGCACCGCCCAGTAGTGCTCCTGCAAGTGCACCTTCTTCTCACATATCACCTGACAACACTGCCCCAATTTCATCTTCCTCTTCTCTTCAAACTGTATGTCCTTCACCCTTCATTGAATCAAACACCCATTGTTAGATTTGTTTCTACCCCTCAAGATAAAGCACTTTATACATATTTATAGTTTTTTTTCCACAAGCACATTGCTGGAGCAAATGGTGTGTGTGCAGGATACAGATCAAACGGAACTGGAATTTGAGCTGCAAAATGCACTTTTAACTTATCCTCATTGGCGCCTCAAAGGTTCTTTCAAAGTGCCTCAAAATGCTGTTTGTAGAGATTCAATCTGATCACAGTTCTTGAAGAGATTTGTTGTGCTTAATTGTGTTGTACTAGAAGCAGCAGGAGCTAAGAGCAAAGCAGTGAAACATAAAAAGTTGATTGTGAGATGTTGCATGGTACAGGAATGCACCGACATTTTATTCTTTTTGGCCTTATGGAGTATCTGGAACGAAGGTTCACTTGCCCCAACCTGTTGTTAGGTCGTGAATGGCCATTGTCATTTAACATCCTTTGTTGTTGGGTGGACTGTATGTACTGTTGAGATGCAATTAGTGGTGTGCTTTAATGAGATGTTTATGCTACAGGAGGTCCCAACCACCACCCTTTATGAAGGCCTCTCTATGCCTTTGGCTTAGATGCTGTCTTGGAATATATGATCATGCTTCTCTCTGTTTTCTGTGTTCTCTTCCTCTTTCCTTGTTTGGTTTTTCTTCTTTTTGTGTTCCTTAACTTTGCTTTTTCTGTTATCTTCTCTTTCATAGTTTTTTTAGCTAGCCAAAATCCTCACCGAGTTTTCTCATTACTGTCAGACTTGTGACAGAAAGTTGGTACCATGGGTTAATGCATGACATTGACCTCCACTTAGCTGGGAGCTCATGAAATTAGTATGGATGCTATGGTAGCTAGTTAGTAGTTGATACCCCACATGTTGCTGTTGAAGTGTAACTCTGAACATGTAGGTGACTGTTGCTGTTGTCCAAACTGCTCTCAGTCTTTTCTCTGGGTTTTTTTTCTTTTCCTTTTCTTGTTCTCTCGTATGTTGTTAGAGTGAAAGTCTTTATGACAATAATATTGGGTCATTTCTCAATTCTATTCATGCTCATGTAAATCTTAAGTACAGAGAGTTTCTTAATACTTATGAAGATATGTATTCGATTGCATTTTAAGATGACATGATAACTTGAGTCTTCCCATTTCTTCCTGAAATGCAAAAGACACTCAGGATGCAGATGTTTGTCCAAGATTTGCCTGAAGATAATGGCTCATTATTATAATTGTCTACATCCACCATCGGGAGCCTATGAAGTCAGTGGGGGAGTTCATGATGAAGGTGATGGTCTGATGCTTTGTGAGTGACTGTTTGTGGGACACTCATGAGGTTATGACTGCACTTATTCTAGTTAAATCAGTTTTGGTTTTGGAACTGACAAAAGGGTTACCTTTGAAGCATTGTCATGGAGTTCTCTGCCATCTCTTGTATGACAAAAGTAAGATTTTTTGAATGAGGTGTTTGTGCTCATTATAATCTAAAGGAGCTGGATGCTGCAGGTTAAAGCGGCGCTTCACATCAGATGAAGTCCTGCAGCTTCTGGACCGTTGCTACAATCTTGATCACATGGTAAGAAGCAGAGCACTTGCAAGTGTTCCAACTGGATTAAATGCCTGGTTTTGGACACTGGCACATCTCATCTCTTCATGAACCATCCTTTTCCCTCTCTCTCTCTCCATCTCTCTCCATTTATCTCACTTGTTCCTTCTAAACTGGTTGCAAGGTATCAAGCAGCAAGCAGGGTCAAGCCTTTCTCTAGTGAAAGCTTGTTTTGTAATGTGCTTTTCTATTTCTGAGCTACCTTGATGGATGGCAGACAGTGGATCATAAGGAAGTGGAGATGCTGAAAGAGCAAAAGGAGTTCTCTTTGCCACCTGAGATATTTGTAATGGATGAAGATTGATTGTGACAAAAGTGGCCACATGTTCCCACCCTATTAGTCCCTTCTACAGTTCACATTTTTTGCAAAAAGGTAAGCATTAAATTGCTCCCAGAACTTGCCAAAGACTAAGCTATGTTGATAACAAGTCTGCCACATTTCAGCATTTTCTTGAGAGATTTAGGATGTCACATGCAATAGTGGTTTATGCACAAGTGATCAAAATGAATCAAAATGAAAATGAAAACACTCATACATCTCAATAGCAAGGGGAATGAAGTCATCGCCTGGTGCTTGCTTAGCGTATGATTGTGTCTTCTCATGAGCAACCATTATCAATGCATGTGTTGTTTTCATGTCATCCCTTTGCCACCATTTTGTTTTCCTGCTTATTTTTCTTGTCTTTTCTCATTGGGTGTCTTATGAGTTTGGCTGCAGTGTTCAGGGACAGCATGATGGAGTATGAACTCAACAGAGTCAGGCAAATGTTGCACTAAGTCTTTCCCCACTTCAAGCAGTTTTTGGGAGAGGTCTTATGACTGCAGACCATGTATAACAGAAGTGGGGATGATCACTCCCTGTTCCAGAACCTTTCACACAGGCCTGCAGTATTTTGAACCAACATTGCTGGCTGTCATCTCAGAGTTTGAGCTTCAGAGGAGTTGAAACCAAATCAGCTGCTGTCATCTCAGAATCTGAGCTTCAGAGGAGCTGAAATTACATTTACTGCCAAAGAAGCTACCAATCCTTCGCTTGCAAAAGTATTTAAGAGGAAGGGGTGCTACATTCACCAGAATAGAAGGAAGAGTGGTCTGAGTATCAAGGGTGTCAGGAAGATTGTGCTAATTTTTTATGTTCGTTTTCTGTGATCAGTCCAGGAGAGAATTGCTGAAAGCCCATCTCTGCAAGCAAGATTGTGGGGTGGAAGCTCTTGTTGGTAAGATTAAGGATAAGGATTCAGTAAGCTGACATTGCTAAGTTATGAAGGTGGTTCTATTTTGTTTATTCTTTCTACACATGGTGGTACTGCTGAAGCTCCATGTAGCTTCCAATGTAGATAAACTTCCAATGTTGTATTTATCAGAAAGTTTATCATGAACTTAAAGAAGTAATTTCCTTTCTGCTGAATATCTGCTGAAAGAAAAGGATTGCAGAAAAGTACCCATCTTGAAAGTGGTTTGATACCAGGAGCACAGATTAAGATGGAAGGAAGAGAGAACAAGCTGTGCAGCCCGTTGCATCCATCAACATGAAAAAATATGCTAGGTATTTCTTCAAATGCTCCTACTTTTAGAACTCTTTTTTGACACAATTCTATGCTTGCTGCTGCAGAGTTTTCATCAAACACTAAACAAAGCACTTAGAGCATCTCCACCGGCGCTCAGTATGTGGCCCTGCACTGGAAATCTTGGATGAGGTTCAGCAGTGAAATCCAGTGGATCCACTGGAGACTGCTGTGTGCTGAAAAAATGCAGTTGCCCTGCAAGTTAGAACAATCTAATAACTACAGTTAAATCGTATTTATTGACTTTTCCCTGTTTCTGTTTGGCCAGATAGCCTGATTGGTCCAGGTGGGTTGCTTTTAGTAGTCCCACACCTATTTGCAGTCCCAATTTCAGTTTTATGGGTGGGGTTGGAAAAAAGTAACTAGAACTTGGATGTGAAAAATATTTAGCAGGGTCACTTTCTGAGCACTGCAGGAGATGGTCTTAAGAGCAATGTTTCATGGGTATTGGCTTTGTTGAGTTGAATAGACAAAGTTTGAAGGGTTTAGGTGGTAGATGAAATTTGTTGGCAATGAAATTCTGTTTCCAGTGGTGCTTTCATGGGATATCTTTGTTTCTCAAAAGCCATGAACTGCCCCTTTCCTTTGTATCCTATCCAAGAGTAGGTTCTCTGGGTAGGATCTTTAGGAGTTGGGTCTCCTGGGGTAGACCTGCTAAAGGTGGTAGGGTGTCAGGAGTTTGAGACATAATAATGAATGTCTCAATTTTCTTTTAACACATCCTTCTATATTCCAAGTTGAATTTAACAATCTCCACATTGAAAAAGGAAGTCTGCATTCTAGGTGGCTTGTGATCAATGATTACCAGCAATTGCAACAAGGTTGGTATCATTGGTGGCTTTTCAACTTTCAAACTAATTTTAAAAGTGTATCATTTAGAAAACAATAAAATGTTATAATTACAATAAAATAGTTGTTAATTGGATGTGTTGATGTTGGAGGGACCCACAAAAAAATCCATTCTGAAAAACTAAAAGGTGTAATTTTACTGTAAAAGCTGCAATTTATTCACTATGGTGTTGTCCTTGGCATGGCATGTCATTGGCTTATGATCAATTTTCTGTTCACCAATAACTTGTGGATGGCCATGAATCAAGATACATAAGAAAGTGTCATTATATTTATCAGAAGGTAACTTCAAAACAAGTGGTTTACCGGCTGATCATGACAGCCAACTTATATTTTCATGTTGCACCCTATAAGCCTTTATACTCATTGGAACACTGTATCTAACCCATGTATGAACTTGTCTTTTGCAATTTTAGTTCCAATTCAAGTTTGATTTTAAGTCTATTTTAAGTCTATTCTTTTTTATGAAGCTACAAGTATATAACCTCTTGATATTAACTTGGGCTCTGCGGTGCTTCACATTACCAGTGATTATCGACTTTATTTTCCTCTCTTCTTATGTTCCCATATGGTTTTCAATATTTCATTATTATTTTTATTGTTAGACAAGAAGAGTAATGAATAAATATTATGGACATGAAAAGGCACATTAAAAAAAAAAAATTCTTATATCCATGGAGGGTACAGGAAAGGAATGAGGTCCTTATTAGGAAAGGAGGGAGGTAGTCATTAGAGGAGGGAGGTGGTTAGATTCTCATACCATTCTTCACATTTTAGTTAGTTGGGAATTGCCAATGGATGATCATATGAAGGATTATGTAAAAAAAACCTCCCTATACTAGCTTTGAAAAAACTCATCATAAATTCATGTTCACAATTTAAAATATTTGTAACCAAATTATTGGATGAGATAAATTTCCATGTGAGTGTCCTAGCCCTTGCCATGGTTGCCACTATCATAACATTATTGCCATATCCTTCAAGAACTTGTAATGGGTGCAATCATAAAAAGAAAATGCATAAATGCTCACTTACATAATCCTAGAAAGGATTGAGGGGATAATGTGAGTGATTTGATTGCTTACATTTTTAATTATAAATTTTTTTAAAAATTTACAATAATTCAAAAAATAATAAATAAGTATTCTATACAATTGTTTTTCAAATTTGTGAAGGAGGTGGATTGGTGATCAACCACAAGGATTAACCCAAATTCAGCTATAGGTTAGAGAGGAAAGTATAAAAAATTAGGATCTTTCCTATATTTTGGTACATCTTTTTTTGAATTCTAGTAAAAAAGACCTTGATTCCACAAATGCAAATGGTCTTCAAGTCACGTCTTTGATTCTAGTGGTCATCTAAACCCTAGTGATAGTCATCTTCTTTTGAATTCTAGTAAAACAAACTATGATTCCACAAATGCAAATGATTTTTTTTGATGATCTTGATTATGGTGTTTATTTAAGGCCTAATGATGGTTGTCTTCCTTTGAATTTTGGTGAAATAGATGAGTTCCACTCACAAATGCAAGTAGTTTTCTTGGTGTTCTTGATGTTTGGTGTCATCTAAACCCCTATTTAAATGGTTTTCTTCCTTTGATTTTTGGTGAAACATACCTTGAATTGGGCAATGCAACTAAATTGTATTTTTGGTCTTCTTGGTTTTGATGGTTATCTTCCTTTGATGTTTGGTGAAATAGACCTTAAATTAATAGATTTGTAGGTGGTCTTGTTGGTGATCTTAGTTTAGGTGGTCATCTAAACCCATAGGCCCCAATTGTCTTTTTCTTAATATTTGTGGTGAAATATATTTTAAAATTGGGCAATATAGGTGGTCTTGGTTCCAATCATCGTTTAAAGTTTTATGTTGGTAATCTTTCTTTGATTCTAAGTGAAATAAAGTATAGACCCTCAATTGGGCAATGCACTTTTGGTCTTGTTGGTATTCTTGGTTCTAATGGTTACCTAAACCCATGTCATGGTCTTCTTTCTTTGATATTTGGTGAAACAAATCTTTTGTTGGGCAATGCAATTGGTTTTATTGGTGATCTTGGTTCCAATGGTCATTTAAACCCATTTTGATGGTTTTTTTCTTTGGGTTTCTTGTAAAACAAACTTTTAATTGGGCAATACATTTTTGGTCTTGTTGGTGTTCTTGGTTTTAGTGATCATCTCAACCCATGTTATGATTTTCTTCCTTTGATTTTTGATAAAACAAATCTTTTGTTGCACAATGCAAGTGGTCCTATTGGTGATCTTCGTTTTAATGGTCATCTAAATCCATATTGATGGTCTTCTTCCTTTGGTTTCTTGTGAAACAAAACCCTAGGCAATGGTGGTGGTCTTTGTTTTGGTTTATAACTAGGGTCTAGTGATGGTCATCTTTTATTCATTTTTGGTGAAATGGACCATAATGTGGCATTCAAAGGTGTTCTCGGTGGTCTTGGTTCTAATGGTCACTTAAACTTTGTTATTGGTCATCTTCTTTTGATTTCTAGTGAAATATCATCTAGGTGAAAATATGGTTGAATACTAACACAAGGAACAACCTCAAGGAATGGTTAAAGAATAAAATTAGCCAAATAATATTTTGGGGCCTTTTTTTATTTTAAAATACTATAAATTATTATTTTTTCATGTTTATCTATTGCATGCCAAAATATATGTCCTTAAGTTTTCATTGGAATAAAAAAAGGTGGGAATCGCTACAAATTTTTATTCTTAATTCATGTGGCCCTTTCAAGAATCACAAACTTAAACTTTGAAAATTCATAACTTATAAATTATGTTTATTCAATTATTTAACTAATAAAAATCAAATAAAATACCATTTAAATTACCTTTGGGAATTACATATTCAAAAATGTTTCACCTCAAAATAAGTGTGAAAAGCATGCTTGACAAAAAAACATCAAAGGACATAACCATCATTATGTTCTTGAAGCATTTTGCTTGGGAAATGATTACTAAGATCAAAATTCAAGATATTTTTTATTTTATTGAAAGTTTCTAGATTTATACAATTTAGTTTATTTATTTATTTAAAAAAATGAAAACCCTTCTTTAAGTGTTTCTATGTTTTTTTTTTTTTTTTTTTGGTTTTAATCAAATGAAAGTGTGATGTTTTTTGTGTTTTCAGCCAACCATACTTTCACCCATTTGCAAGTGGTGTTTTGGGTGGTCTTGCTTTTGGTGGTCATTTATTTAACCTTGTTATTAGTCATCTTCCTTTGAAATTTATTGGTGAACATATCAAAATATGGTATTTACATGTGGTTTTTTTGGTGATTTTGGTTCTTAGGTCATTTAAAGTCTAATAACGGTCCCCTATCTTTCAATTGTGGAAAGATAGACCTTGAATATTAAACCTTTCATTTTTTATATTGACTAATTTTTATTGATTGTTGATTTATAAATTCAAAAAAAAAAATTATTTTTAGTTTAGGTTTGAGTGTGAATGTTATGAATAGGTTAGTTTTCTAAAAATTGCAAACTTTTCAAAGGTGGGCAAGTTCATGGTATAAACCTAGGTGTTTGAATTAATTGCCTTGCACAATGCAACTTAATCTGGCCAAGACAAAGTGTTTTGGTTGGCAAATTGTAAAAATTTGTACAACTTAACACATTTGCAATGATGTATATTCTTCATTTTGCCACTTATAGCATTGGGCCATTGGTAAAAAAAATGATTCAATTGATCCCACATGTTGCACTAGAAATCTATTTATTATTATTTGAAGGCCTACCCTAATGCCCCATTTTCCAAGGAGACTTTGAAGGACTATTTATCAAAGATTTTGAAAGTGTTAAAAAAAGTAGTTCCAATAAAAATAGTTTAAAACAAGTTGAGTGCAAATGAAATAACATGAGCCACACTCACTTGCTTTTTAATTGCTTTTGTGACTACTTTTGGGGAAATATTCTTAGAATATTCTTAGAATATTTTTGAAAAAATCATAGAAAAAATCTTTAAATTTTTTTTTAAAAATCTTTATATTATTTTATTAAAGTTCATGTAAAAATTTTGGTAAGAAAATGCATTTTCAAAATATGAAATCCATTTACAAGTGTTTTACTACTTAAAAATAAATTTTATAATGTTTAATGAGTGCTTTTGTTAATTTTTTATTCATTGGATTTAAATTTTCAAATTAATTCACATGTTCCCATAATATATTAAAAATAAAACTATATAAACAAATCTTATAATTTCAACATCAATAAATTACGATTTTAAAACATGAAAAAACCAAGCAAACATTACATTTGCTATGGTATGTGTTATTGTGACTATACCCAATCACATTGTAATGTGATAAGTTTTTTGAATGAATGAAAGCCACTAAGTGCATGCAAATCGAAATGTTTTAAAAAGGTGACAAAGCTTCATTGATTACACATTCATAACATTAACCCCATCCCCTAGCCTTAGCCCTCCTTTTAATGACCCAAATGGATCTTCCATTGGTGCGGCTACCTCAAACTTTAACCCTATGACCACCTTCATCGAGATGCAAACCCCCATTGCAAAATTAACCAAGATAGATATAGTGATAGTGAATTCCAAAAACATGACAATTATGGCAAGTAGGTTTTCATCTACATTCATTGTTTATGATGCCTTTTTGTTAAGCAAAATGGACATCAACCATGGGAGGAAAAGAAGGTAAATATTAGTAATTTGAAGATGGCTAAAGATTGAAATGTGATTTTAAAGGAAGAGTTTATAACAGAAGGTAATTTTGAAATCATAATTAGTACTTTGATGTGAAAACATTATTTTTTAAAAATTCAAAGGTCTATCCTAATTGTCTCCATTTCCTTTTAACTCCATAAACATTGAACATTAAATTTCAGACCGTACGCCTTAAATTCCAAACTTTAAACCCTAAATCTAGACATTGAAACCTTAAATTTCAATTTCAAACTCCTAAACCTTAATTTTAGACCCTAATCTTAGACCCTAAACTTTAAATTCAAACTTTAAATCCTAACCAAAAATAAGACCCTAAAACATTAAACCTTAAATCCAAGCTTTAAAAATTTAATTCAAGCTTGAAACTTTAATTTCAAACCTTAAACCCTAATAACATACCTTAGACTTTAATTCTATACCTTAAACCCTAAATCTAAACCCTAAAATGTTAAACTCTAATTTTAAACCCCAAACCCTAAAACCCTACACCCTAATAACAACCCTAGATTTTAATTATAGACCTAAGAACAAATGTTAAGGCAATTTTAGCCTATAATTAGTAATTTCATGCCCACCCTAAGGCAATAGGGTTGGGGTTGTAGTCTTTGATGATGATATGACCTTGTATGTGAGGTTTATCTAGTGTTTGTGTAAGTAGTTGGTGAAGAGGGCCTTTGATTGAAAAAGATATAAAAATTTTGTTCTTGTGGAACGAAATTTTTTCATGAGGTGTTTCCATTTCTTCTTAGGTTCATCAATTCCCCATTCCACCTACACCTGAGTTCCTTCATGAATTTTGTTGTAAGTTTGGATTGCACTATAGTTTGCATCCAACAATAACTTTCATTTTCCTATCTTCACATAATGAACATTTCTTCCCCCAAATAGGTTGAATATCCAAAAGATATTCAAAGTATTCATCCCATGGGTGAAATACAAGTGCCATTTTTGATAGATGGTCGAGTGGTAGAGTATGTTAACACCATGGTAAGATTTAGGGTAATCTTTGTTAATGTAAATAAACAAACCATGGTGTTGTCCATTTTATATATCTTCTTTTGGCCAATAAACCATAACTGATATTCTAGGTCTTTCCATGGTGTCTAGATTTCAACCAATGTCCCATTGATGAACCAAATGCACCTTGGCAACTCACAATTTTTTTTACCCAAGCCAACCTTTTCATGTGGTTTGGGCCAACAAATTTCATCTCCTGGGGCAATGTTAATAATGACATGATGAATAACATGTTGTCACACAAAATTAAATTTTCCTAGGTCCACATAAAGGTGTCACAAATGATGACATAGTCAATATGAAGTTCAAAAACCATTGCATAGGCCTTAATTTTGATGGCCTCCCCAATACAACTAACATATCCCTTGGTATGATACAAGAAAAAATTTCAGACCTCAAACCTTAAATTACAAACCCGAATTTTTAAAATTCAAAACCTTAAACCCTAATTTCAAACCCTAATCATAAAATCCAAATGTGAACCCTAAATTTCAGACCTTAATACTTCAATTTAGACCTTAAAACTTAAATTCAGATCTTAAACTCTAAAGTTTAGACCTTAACTATAAAATCTAAACCTTCATATTTAAATTTCAGATTCTAATACCTCAATTTTAGACCCTATTATCCAAATTTCAGATCTTAAACCTTGAATTATTCAAGCCTTAAACCCCAAAATTTAGACCCCAAAACCTAAACTTTAAAACTTTATCTTAACCCTAAATTTTGTAATTTAAATCTTAAAATTTAGACTTGAACTCCACCTTGAACCTTAAACTTTTATTTTATACCCTAAACTTTAAAAACCAAGTGCTAACCCTAATATGACACCTACTTTTAATCATGTAACTTTGGTGAGCAAAAGGGCTTGTGGATTTAGTGTGGGAGATGAATATTGGCACTACTCAATGTGCCAACTCCTCAAATTTTATCAATGTGAAGTTAGGGAGGTTTTCAAATAACACCGATGTGACCCACATCATGGTTAAGACATCTTGGACCCCGTGATCGAATCAACAAAGTTTCATCATCTTTGTTATCACTAAAAAGGTCTTCACAATTAAGAACATTGAAATCACATTGGAAAAAATAACTCCTTGGTCCATTTCATCAAGCAACATTTTCTCATCATTTAAGGAGGAGCTCCAATCACTGTTTGAAGCACCTTAGATTGAAATTCAAGAAGATATCTAACTGTGTTATAATGAAAAATGAAAAGACAGGGATTTGGTTTAACCTCCCTTTTATATAGCCCCCATGAGCCCATAGGACTTAGAATCTTCCCTCCTACTTAATTTACATCGAAATCCACAATTTTAAGGCCGATTTTTTATTTATCCACCTTATTTACGATTTAACTAAAACCTTTTATCACATTTTTTAATAACATGTTACTCTTTAGCACTTATTTTGACCTTGTTTTTTAGACTTTATCTTAAGCCCTACCATAAACTTTAAAACTTAGACCTCAAGCACCCTAACCCTAAACCTAATCCTAATCCTAATCTCTAAAAATGGGCCTCTAATATGAAAACTAAACCTTAAAATCTCAAGCCTTAAACCCCCAAAAGTCAAATCTAAAATTCAAACCTCAAAAGTCCCAACAAATTTTTTAAAGAATAAACGTTAAAATTTCAAGTGCTAAACCTCAAAAGATAAACCTTAACAAGACCAAACAAAAATCTTTAAAACTAGACCCTCAAGCCATAGCCTATAGCCTTCTTTAACCCATAGCCCATAATATCATATAGCCCATTGACCATATAGCCTATCACCCATAAATCAAATAGCCCATTGACCATATAGCCCATCACCCATAAATCAAATAGTCATATAATACAATAGTTTATATAATATAATAGTGTAATATAACCATATAATTTGATAGTTTGTATAGTTTAATCACTTGATATAGCCATAAAGCCCAATAGTCCAGTAGCCTATACAACCATAGCCATCTAATCTATGAACTCCATTGCTCCCTTAACCTTTTTCAACCCCAATATATCACTTATAACATAGATTATAGGTGGGCAACTCATGGACTAGAAAAAAAAAATTTGAAAAAAAGTTGATGTTGAGTTTTTAAAGTTTGATTTTTTATTGCATAACTTTGGGGACAATAACTAAGAGGGATGGGATGAGACACCAAATAAAAGGTGAAAGTTAGGCCCAACAAAACATGACTTTAAGAAAAACTTTAATATGGCCTCTCAAGTAGGCCCTCTAGAAGCGTGAGAGCTCATTAAGCTCTCTCTATGCCTGTATATGGTTCACCACCGCTTGCAAGTTATTTAGCCGCGGTTACAAGGTCTCCGTTCTCTGGAGGCGTATTAGGGGGACCCCTTTTCTAAGCTCCATGAACCTTTCTTGGATTTTTTCTTGTTAATTTTCGATGGTGAAGATGAGCTAGGCTATAGATTTAGAAGGCCAACAGATCTCTAGGCTAAATGAGCATTTTTTTGTCGTTGATAGGATCCAAAAGGCTGGACGCAGTGCATGCCAAGGTAATAGTTGGTTGAGAAACAAACTATTGAACACTAGCGGCGGCGGTGTTCTAGTCCTTCTGCCTCTGATTAACTCATAATGAAGCGTTCTAACCAAGCGATTTGTTTGCCTGTAGGTGCAGAACGATTGTGATATTCGATCCGGGACTTGCATTCCCTCATCGGAAAGCTCATCTCGAAAAATCTAGATCACGAAAGCAAAGCACCTGCGGTCTTGGGGGCTCTTGAAGGATCAATGCAACGACCGCTCCCCAGAAGAACTGACGAAACAGCTCGACCAGGGAGCGGTGGTGGGCACAACAATGAGGATGTCCACCGACCGCCACAGACACACGATCCCCCCTTCGCGCCAACAGAAGGCGCAGCGGAAGCAGCTAAGGCTCCAAATCCGACCCATTTCATTCAGGTACCTCCCCTCACCTCTCCCCCCACATGCATAACAAATCTTTCAACTACAAGCGTTAGATCGAGATTTGGTCTCGGGGGCTTGGACACGTTTGTGGCAGAGCAGGTGGCTTGAGAAGACCACTTAGCCGCCAAAGCTAAAGCATCAAGCTCGAATGACACGCAAAGAAGGAAACCAACAACTCCAGCATCAGCCCCATCCACCCCCCCCTCTGATCGTGCCTCCAAGCAACGAGACAGGATCTGCTCCTCCATCAGGTGAAGAGCCCCAAGGACCATCGCCAATAAACTACGAATTAGAGTTAGAGGCGGATTTTCCACCGGAAATGGTGCTAGAAATGCAAGAAGGTGCTGTTCGCAGAGCATGAAGAATGGTGATTGGAAGAGCTCTGGGCAGTAGACCCACGATGAAAGCTCTTCAAGATTGCCTCAAGCTACATTTGCCTGCTTCATACACATCAGTCACCTTGCTAACAAGGGGCTTCTTCAAAGTGTTCTTAACGGAGGAAGAAGGGGCTAAGTCTGCCATGAAAATAACAGCAGTGGAGTGGAGCGGTTTAAACCTCTCCTTCTCCCGGTACATTTCAAACTTTGATGCGAGTGTACAAGTGGTTGAGACCTTACTCTCGCACACAATAAAGGTCTAATTCCTGGATCTTCACGAGCAATTCAGAAACACAAAAGTTCTCACTATCATGGCCAACAAAATTGGAGAAGTTCTTGAAATAAAACCAGAAGATTCATACATAAAAAAACCCGCCGGCCCCATGATCACGATGGAAACCCGTGACATCGGCAAGCTCACCGGATACATTCATATCCCCTCCATGGTGGAAGGGGCAACTGTGAAGGATACTACACTACAAAGAATCCTATACTCAAGCCTCCCAAATCAATGCCAAAAATGCTGCCAATTTGAGCATTTTGCCCAAACCTGCATAATGACCAGAATCCCAATTTGGAACGCAAGCCCTCATGCAAACACTCCCACAATGTGGAGTGAAAGGGTAGCATGGGGCCCTACTGATACATCCACCATCCAATCCGCCAGCCACTCCCAAAGAAACGAAAGGAAACAAAGGAATTGGAACAAGCAATCATCGAAGGAAATCGAACCACCTTCCCAAACGGAAGGGGATCAAACAAAACAGAGTGCACCCACCAAAACCGGAAAAGATCAGGAAATGGGGGAGTTGTTAGCCTCCCCAACTCACCAAGTAGCAAATAACCTCAACGTGATCCCTTCAGAAGTTGTGACTCAGATAGAGGGCATACATGGGTGCAACACCTTCAAAGTTAAATTAAGTTTCAATATCCTGGGGGAGAAGAATGACTCAACGCAAGGAAAATGGGCCAACCTAAACCCCTTTGAAGCTCTCAACGGGGAAAATGAGAGCTCCAATTTTCTCAGGAAAATCTCGGAAGAGCTAGAAGGAGGATGGACATTCTAAGGGAAAAAAAAAAACAAGGTAAAGATCGACATAATCCACCCGGAAGGTGACCCATCTCCTCACCCTACTACATGAACAAGCATAGCCCCAGGGGGAAAAAGAGGTCAGACATATTCAGAACTGCATCAATCCTTCTTTACCTCCTTAGCAATCCTTCTCCCAGCCAATGTGGATTTCAAAGAAACTTTTTTGGACATTTGTTTTTGTTTAGGGTTTTTAAAAAGTTTGTTAGTAGTTTCTTTTACAACTTGCTTTAAGGTATTTTGCGGAGCTTTTTGGGGGTTTTTTCAGAGTTAAAATTTTTTTTTTTATGACTTCTTCTAATGGTGAAACCTTTTCAAGTAAGGAGATTGTGATAGTCTACTTGATGAGAAGATGTTTTAAAAGACACATAGGCAACATCATATTATGTTCACAAGTGCAATTATTGACACGGACACATTGGAAGTTTTCTCTGCGAATGAACTAGAGCTAAGTTTTGGGCAATTGATCAACTAAGACAGAAATGTTTGGAATCTACTTTGCCATAGTGTGAACAATTTCAAATTTATTCAAATTTCAGTTTGTCAAAGCTTGATGAATTAATAACATTAATGATCCCCACCCTTCAGACCCATGCAAAAGCTATTGGCAAGGCTTGCATTGCGACAAGGTGATCAACTAAACAAACCCAAAAGTAGCGGCTAACTAAACAAATCCAAAAGTAATGACCGCCCCAGTCATCTTGTACATGAAACATGACAATTAATTCCTCACCCTTTAGCCCTAAACTACACTATATATTTATATTTTTGTAATGGGATGTTCCAATTTTCCACAAATTTTGGCAGGTCTCTATGTGACGTAAGGCCCTCAGTCCTCAGTCAAGGGCACAATCAGAAGCAAGGTCCATGCTCGACTAGTGGCTTGCGGGGCCCTCATTTTCAGTATGGCCCTCAACCTCAAGCCTTACCTTCCACTTTTAAATTTAGATTTTGGTAAGGTTCCCACTAAGAAATTTGTTTGGACCGAATTAAAACTTTTTACTCATGACAAGGGTCTCTATCTTTCATTGCCTTCCAGGATTTAAGGTGCTTACAAGGTACCTATCGCGGAGCCTAGTCGAAACTTCCTGGAAGGGTCCCAAGAGGAAGGACCCTTCCAGAAGACCTTTTCTTCCTTCCCCATCGCTATGAATATTTAGGGTTTCACTCACCGACTTGGGTTTACCAGACGCGCGGTCGAGTGTGGTGTCGAGAAGGAGGAGCACGTCGTTAAAGGAATTCAATACACGAGAACGCAGAAAATAGAGGGGCAGAAGAAGAAGAAGAAGAAGAAGATCCAAGACAGAGATGGTGGAGCAAGAGATGGACAAGGCCGGAACAACAGCTCCGGTTGGAGAAGTTCCGGAAGATGCCAACCAGCGTAAGTGCTTGATCGTGCCCTCCTTGATCGTGGTAGGCATCAGGTTTTGATTTTCAGCCATGCAAGTCTAAGGGTTTGTTTGTTAGTTTGTTCACTGTTTCTGCTGTATGCTGTTGGAATATGTAAGAGTTCCAATTTCATGATGAAGGAAGGTTTTGAGAACCAAACTGTGGTTTTCTTCCAGTTTGATGTGTCGAGGTTGTCTCTTTGGCGTAATCACAATGATATTCTTTTGTCGAGTCTATCTTCTTTCTCTATCTTCTTTCTGTAATTGTGTCCTTGATCGTGTGTAGGTTTTGGTTTCAAAGTATACAGTGTCAGGGTTTGCTTGTTAATTTTTGTGATGTTTCTGTTGCCTGCTGTTGTGATAGTAGGAGTTCCAGTTTCATGAGGGAAGATTCTGAGAACCAGAACTATGGTTTCGTTACAGCTTGATGTGTTGAGGTTTTTTTTTTGATGTAATTAGAAGAGTATTTGTCGACTCTGTCTTTCTTTTTGGCTCTAGATCAAGGATTATAAATTTTGGTGTGGACTCATGCCAAGTTTCAGGTGGTGTTTCTGTGCAACCTTGATTTGAGGAACTGACAGCTTTTCTGGGATGGGACTGTTATGCAGATTGCCCGGGGACAGAGGCAGAGACAGCAGGCAAAGCATCAGCATGTGAAGGGTGCCCTAACCAACAGATATGTGCTACTGCCCCTAAAGGTCCTGACCCAGGTATGGATTGTTTCACCCATGGCTAGGCATTTGTGGAAGTGAAGTTTTGACAGTGATGGTTGCCTTAGCTTGGCTGTGTTTTTTCTCAGTATTTCTCCACTAGAGTTGTATGAGGAGGCACACTTGATGATGCTTTTTGTACTACTATGGTGTCCAGGGGCAGCTAAGTCGTATGTATACCACAGGATTACCTGCTTTGGTTGCTTGACTGAGGGAATTTGCTTATGCTATGGAGTTCACCAAGCAGCTGATTTTTTGCTTCAAGAATCTACCCAAAGAAGCCCTCTTTTTAGGAATTTAGGGAACCAACCTTATTGTTTTTGCATTAGTCATATCATTAATAAAGAAAATATCTTTGAGATGTCTCTTGACCAGTATGTGGCAGAGGAGTGGTGGTTGCCCTGGTAGAGTGTTCAGCTGTTGGTAAATCTCAATGACCTGATTCCATATTAGACTGTCTATTTTCCACTTTTTGAGAGTATGTTACCTGGGGTTTGGTTGAAACAGATTTGGCAGCAATTGAGGAGCGGATGAGTAGTGTGAAGCACAAGGTGCTAGTCTTGTCTGGAAAAGGGGGAGTGGGGAAGAGTACATTTGCAGCTCAACTGTCATTTGCTTTGGCTGGACAGGACAAGCAAGTGGGCCTTCTAGACATTGATATCTGTGGCCCTAGCATACCTAAAATGCTGGGGCTGGAGGGACAGGAGATCCATCAGAGCAATCTAGGCTGGTCACCTGTGTATGTGGAAGATAATCTTGGAGTCATGTCCATCGGGTTCATGCTTCCAGACCCTGATGAGGCTGTGATCTGGCGAGGACCACGCAAGAATGGATTGATAAAACAGTTTGTGAAAGATGTGGATTGGGGGGACCTGGATTACTTGGTGGTAGATGCACCTCCGGGGACCTCTGATGAGCACATCTCCATCATGCAGTACTTAAAGGCCACCAATGTGGATGGAGCTATAATTGTCACAACCCCTCAAGAAGTTTCACTTATTGATGTTAGGAAAGAGATAAACTTTTGTAAGAAGGTAGGGATTCGTGTACTTGGTGTGGTAGAGAATATGAGTGAGCTTCGGCAGCAAATTGAGATTGCTGAGTTCAAGATCACTGGCACAGATGGTGAAGAGAAGGATGTGAGTGAGGAGCTGCTACATCAATTAAGAACCCATGCACCTCACCTGCTCTCAGCATTTGTTTCCACTACAGTGTTCTATGGAGGAGCAGGGGGTGCAGAGAAAATGTGTAGACAAATGAGAGTTCCCTTTCTAGGTCGGGTGCCTTTAGATCCTCAGCTTGGAAAAGCTGCTGATGAGGGCCGCTCATGTTTTGAGGATGCAAAATGTGTTGCTAGTTCAACAGCCCTTAAGTCTATAATCAAACAGGTGCTGCTGGCAACTGAAAAGAATGGCTGAGATACTCAACCATTTTTTTGGGTGACTGTCACATGTAGACCCCCAAGCTTGGGGTGGTTGCTGATTTAGAACTGTTCGTGCTTGGATATATGCAGGAATGTTGCTACTGCAGCTGCCTGTCAGTTCACTTGAGAAGGTTTCATTTGCAACTGAATTTTTTTTTTGAAACCCTTTTGTCCTTGTGATTAGAACATTCTGTGAGCAGCAGGGTATGTATTTTTATTGAAACTAGTCTTTACAGGTGTCCTATATTTGGTTCTATTTCACTGACTCCTTATAAGGTGAACCCATTCTTCTCATCTTGTTTCTGGTTTTGCTAGAACTTACACTAATCTTCAAATTGCCACCTGGAGGTTTACACCATAGGGTAAGACATCTCAGTATGTTGATGAGTGCTCTGTTGGTCCTCTTCATTAGCTTCTGGCAAGAGAAAGATGAGCAGACTCTCCTGCAGGAATTGTGAAGTGGTTAACAGGTGCTCAATCTGAAACCCCTTGCCATGATCTTTTTTCTTGAGAATAGAGCATGGCTTTTGATGGAGCCGGGTGAAAAGTCTGCATCTTGTAGTCATTTACAAGTTGCTGCATTTAATTGAGAATGAATTTCTTCAGGGTTGTTTTCCTGTTCTTTCTTTAGTGCACTGTGGACACTTTGGTTTCTATGCTCATTACCATTCTGCTAGACATGTATGTAAAAATTGCAGAGGTGCCAATTCACCACAATGAGGAGTGCAAGGTGCTTTTGTAAGATTAGTAGGTTTGCCAGAGGTCTAAGCATGAAAAGGAGCAGAAGTGGCAATTGGAGAATTACCCAGCATGATTGCCAAAAATGTGAGGCGTCATTTTAGCCCACACAGCTGGTGCTGGAACACTTGGGTCTTCAGTCTTTACTCACCCCTTGACTAGTGTGTTAGTGATACATTTCTACAAACATAATTATTGTTTGGTAATTCATGTATTGTTTCTTGGGTTCTTGCCCTAATAAATGAATACCACATCAACATTGTTAATAGAACACAGAATTAACTTACACATGTAACAACACTATGATTCCTAATGTATACAAATGTAAAAAACAAGATAAGAAAACAGCTTTTATTCAAGATCCTTTGAGTTTCACATGTATAATCTATTTTCCTCACAAGATTCATAAGAAAATCTCTTTCAAAGAACAATAACAACTAATGATGAACAATTATCAACAACCCTTTCACTTTGCTGAATATTCTTTATGTAGTCCAAAAAGTAGTAGTAATTGTCAAACTAACATATCAACTTGCTTGATTGACTTGTTTAATTAACTTATCAAATTGTTCCACTACAATCAATTTATTGTCAAACCAACTTTTGTCATATTGATTTGTTACAATATGTCGATTTGCTAAATTGTCATGTTAAATTGCTACTATTATTACAACTTTACTTAAGGTTAGATATGAACATTTCCTAATCTAATAAGGTCCTTTTATAACATTATTCCCTTTTTGGCTATTGTAATATCCCCACACACCAATGAAGCTTCCACATGTTGATCTTTACATCTTCAAGTTTGGTAATTATATACTTGGGTAGGAGTCAACAAGTCTCATATTTCACTATTTGAAGAGTTTGCATCTTTCTACTTTGTCAAAATAGGTTTTCATTATAAATAATTGTTTGTTTGGGTGTTGTCACAATAACACATACCATAACAAGCATAACACTTGCTTGGTTTTTTCATGTTTTAAAATTGTAATTTAATTTGATGTTGAAATTGGAAGATTTGTTCATATAGTTGTATTTTTAATATATCATGGGAACATGTGAATTAATTTGAAATTAATCCAATGAGTAAAAAATTAACAAAAGCACTAATTAAACACTATAACTTTTTTTTAAAATAGTAAAAAGATTTGTAAATGGATTTGATTTTTTTTTGTCAATTTTTTAACATAAAACTTAATAAAATAGTATGAAGAACTTTTTTTAAAAATTTTTTATATATTTTTCAAAAAAAATTTCAAAAAACTTTCAAGAACATTTTCCCCAAAAGTAATCACAAAAGTAGTTGAAAAGCAAGCAAGTGTAACTCATGTTATCCCATTTGCACATGTTTTACTTTTCTTCAAAAGATGAAATAGGCACTATTGATAATTTGTCAACTTGTTGATTCAAGCTCACTTTGCCAATTTCTTCATTAGATGTTAAATGTGTAAGATGGCCACTTGTAGTAGTAATGGATTTAAACCCATATGTGCATTTTTTACCTGAAAATTGGTATTTTCACAAGTTACTTTCCATTTGATTGCTTCCATTACTTAGTTTTCCAAGTCCATCAAATAAGTTAGTTTTTAGTAATGTTCCATAACATTCTTCTAGTGTTTTAGATTATTTTTACTAACTCTACTTATGACATGATCATGAATGGTTTCCATGCACATCATTGTGAAGGTTAGTCAATTAAATGTGGGGTTTGATGTTAATAGCAATTATCCTAATAATCACACTCCAACCTACAATAATACCTCAAACCATAAACACCCAAACATCTTATTTCAAACTCTATTACTTCATAGCCAAGAAGCTCATGGTACTGCATGTAACAACAAATAATGTTGTATGCTAGATATTCCCTCCACTCTAGATCTTCTATTTTCCACATGTAACTAACAATTGCTTCTCATAATGTCTACACTTATCATTGGCAATACTATTCCCAATATAATGCATCGCCAAAATAGGGGAATCTACTCCACATATAATTTGTTGAATTCTTGTCTCCATATAATCATTTTTTATGCATGTTGCTATATCTCTATTTGGCATTCCACCAACTTGCACTAGGGTGTAATCATTATATAATGAGCCATTAGTAGAAATTGGCCAAAATGTAACCACTCTATTTACAACTACATGCGACTATTAATGATTTACAACTACATTTGGACATTTTTGCAATTATTTCTTGCGTTGGTCATATTTGCAACTACACTGTAACTAATTTGCAATTATTTTGATGTTCATCCTTACATGTGAACAACATTTAATTTGGTTTTCATCCAAAAGAACAATTTATGTCCCATTAGTTGTAAATATGACCAATTTAATTGCAACCCTATGAATATACAAAGGTGTATTTTGTGAATTTAAAAAAATATAGTTGGGTGTATAGGATTTAGAAATGTTTATTTTGAATGTATTTGAACAACCATATTACATGTGTATTCAAGTATTATTATTAGCATAAATGTTTTCAATATTATGGTTACACTAATTAATGTATATTTTGAGTATATGAAAATTTTATGTAAGATATTTACCAAATATATTGTGCCCATATTACAAGTTTATCCACACCATCTTATTGTACTTCTTAAAATTATTACAAATGACATCTATTATTTAATATTGTATGATGTAGTTATATTAATTACATGTAATAAAAAAACTAAATTTAATAAACATCTTTGACTAAATTTTTTAAAATAGAAATATTTTGCTACATAATGATCATAATGATGATGATATTAGAATGATAGGAAAAATAACTATATAATTACTGAAATAATTACTAAAAATTTAATATATTATCATTAAATTATTAAATTATTTTCAAATGACTAATGTACTTATTAAAAATTAATTTTTGATTTATTAAAAAATATAATAAATCATAATAGCTCTAACAAGTGACATAATCATGTATAATAATATTAATAAAATAGCTAACCTAGGCTAACTACAAATTACACTATATTATTATTTTAATCAATTATGAAATATTACTATATTATAATAATTACCAGGAAATATTAATATATAGTTTTAAGTTTTTATATTTCAAATTTATAATTAGTATTTATTATTTATGAATTATTCATTGATTATAATCAACTACTGATATATAGTTTTTATTTCAGTCTTTTTTTAAATAATAATTACTGTAATAGTTAGAATGGAAATCTAATAAATTATTATACAAATTTAGAGATTATTTTTGAAGGAAAAATACACTTATTAAAAATATAAAATATTTATTGTAATATTTCATAAATAGTTATAATGAGTGAAGTAATAATATGAATAATAAACATAAAATAGTTAACTTAGGCTAGGTTTTAATTATATTATTAAATTAAAACACTAGTATTCAATATTTATAATTAATATTTAATAATTACTAATTATAGAATATTTCAGTTATTATATTAATTTATTTGGTTACGAAATAATAATTAATTAGTTATTAATAATAAACTAATTATTAGAATATTAACCAATTATTAGCTAATTAAATTGGTTGATAAATCATTATAGTTAATATATAATTAATTGAATAATCATAATATATTGATGATTATTACTATAAATAATTAGTTAGTTTCTAGTTTAGTTGTTAATTAATTAATTAACAAGTTTATTAACTTATTTGTCTCTATTCTATTCATTAAATAATTATTAATTTTATTAGTTAATTAGCTAATTTATTAATTCATTAGTTAGCTAATTAGTTAGTTAGTTAGTTGTCACTTACCTATTTAATTATATACTTTTCAAAATGAGAATGAAAGCCAAAACATATGGGATAAATTTTTAGTCACAAATGACATCACAATTAAAAAATTTATCCCATATATTTTGACTTTCATTTTCATCTTGAAAAGTATAAAAACAATGTATTTTATTTTACATTTTCATATTTATAAACATGGGCATATGGGATGAGCCAATAAATTTTCCTTAACCCAAAATAAAATATAAATATTCATGTACTTACACCTAATTACCTATTTCCCTAATTTACCTACTTACTTTTCTACCTACCTACTTACATAAGTAGGTATTGGCCTAAATAGATAAATAGGCCCTATCAAATAGGTGTTAACCTAGATGGATAGGTAAGTATATAAGTAGGTAAATACCTAGTTCAACCTACACACCTAAATATTGATTTAAATTTAATTTGGAAATTTCAATTAATATGGCACATGGCATATTTCTATTGCACCACGTGTCACAATTTAAACCATTTAAACATAAAAATTAAACGTTTTAGATTATTTCAAAATAGTAATTTTTAATTATTAAAAGTCAGGACATGTGACAACACATAACTTGTTCCCATTGTTCACCAAAAAATCGAATCCTAGTTATAAGCAACAATGTGTATATGACTAATCAAAGGACGAAAGCGTATTTTGTTGATTTTTTCTTTCATTCAAAATTTCTTCTCATTTGTGATTAGTGTTTGCAACTAAAAATTAATCATAAGGACCAGTTGCAAAATGGTCATTTTCTACTAATGAACCAATGTCTTTGTAAGCATTATTAAATTTCAAGTTTGACTTGATCTAATTCCTAATATTAATGATTAATTTTATAAACATTTGGCATTGTACAGTTCATAATATCCTTTTACAACAATGTTAAAAAAATGAAAAAAAAAAAATTATCTTTATGTCCCAAAAAACATGTTAAATTTTATGCAACCAATTTTTTTGTTTTAAATTGTGTTAAATTATATCAACGATACATGCATTCAATGCAAATTTTTTACATTGTATCAATTGGAGTATGTCATTTCAAATAAACATACTAAGTTACAGTTTGATGAATAAACATCACGTTTTTATTTTGAAGTTTTTGCTAATTAATAGATGAAATTATTTCCAATTTTTTCACTAATGCAATTTTGAATGCATTTATAAACTTTTATATTTTAATTTTATGTTAATACTATTTTATTAGACTTCATTAGTTTTTGATATAGATTGATTTTACATTTCTATCAATTTTAGGTTAGAATTAATTTTAGGTTAGAACCAATTTTAGGATATTATTGATTTTAGGTTATTATTGATTTTGAAAAGTTGTTTATTAATAGAAATGAAAAATCAGTTGTCGCCTTTGACTTTAGTTCCAAGTTCTAGATGTAGGATAAAGTTGGATAACTTGGAGTATAACTTCTAGAGATTTTCATTTTTTTTTAGGATCTCCACTGTTTTTTAATGAACTTGAAGTTTACTCTCGAGGAAGCTCAAGGGGTCTTTTTTCTAATCTTTGTTTTTGATTCAATTGTAATGTATTTTGGCACTTTGGAGCTTTTCGCATAAAATGAGTTGTGTTTTTGTTTAAATTTTGGCTTTGCAAAGTGTGTTGAAGTTGTTTTTCCCACTTACTATTGTGATTGCAAGCTTTGCAAATGTTGTAGAATTGTTTATTGTTATTTACTTGTTTCCTTTAAAAGAAAGTGGTAGGCTATTTATCACTAAACATTAATAGATTTGAGGTGTTCAAGTTTATATTGATTTTGAATCAAGTACCCAAAAACACCCGAAAATTCATCAGGTGGGTTTAATAAAAGGCAAAACAGTGTTGTTGTCTACATGGCTTTTGTTCTAGTATACTCCAAAGGAGTAGGTTGTGAAAGTTGTTGAGATTGATTGGCTGTTGAATGTGCAATCTACATTGCCTAAGGGCAAACACCAACCCAAGTACAAATGCCCATGTTATGAAAAAGTGTGAGGAAGCAAACTTAAATTTAATGAACATTTCTTGGCAACGCCATGCCCAGCCACAAGGGCAATTGATGATCACAAATCGTGGCCCATTGTTGTGAAACATTGCAAAACTGCAAGTGCACTTGGGACGACAAGCAATAGTTGGGCACTTGTACCCAGCAAGCCTCGAAAAAATGCATAGTCTACGTCTCCAACCCAGGAACAAGGTTTGTCCTTGTCAACTGTAACCATTGGAGGCCCACATGTGATGTCCGAGAAGCAGCATTGTAGCCCAACCCGCCACATGCAAAATCTCGCTTTGTCCCAACATTGTTCAATTTTGGAGGAGAACACGTAGCTTGCAGAATCATTTGCATCCGTGCAACAACGTCATAGATCCACAAATCAGGCGGTTGTACTAGCGTCAAGCACCTTGCCGGCAAAGAAAAGGCGCTTGCAACAAACTTCTGAGGCAGTGATTTCGGAGCCTAAGAACCCCCCTATCATGCACAACGCATGTGCCTAAAAATGCTATCTTCGTTGGGCAAACATGATTTACAGAAACCACATAATTTTAGCCCAAAGATCACGTTGACCATTAAACCAGAATCGATGTGAGTACTAGTCGAGAGTAGTGGCTCTGGACCTCATGCTTCGTGGTCACCTCCACCTCTTCCCACTGTAGCTTGGCTTGTAACTTGCCTAGTTCGCTCAGCACCCCCGTCTAGATGTCTCTGCGTCGAGTCTGCAGAGTCACACCATTGAACATCACACTCGACAGAACTTTGCGACTGTTGCATCAAGCTGCAAAGCCGCACAACATTATCATCCTCACCGTACATATTAGGATGTATGTTCACCTCATTAAGATGCTGCTCCTACTTCTGTATGAGTCCTGCTGGCTGCACTAGCACAGTGTAGAATCTCTCTTCAGAACCAAACTCCGGCAACAATATCAACTTTAATTATTAACCTAGTACAACAATGGAGGAAGGAAAAAAAGAAAAGAGAAAAGAACAACAAAATTAAACAACAATTCCAATGCAGAGTTGTGTACTTAGGAGAGCAAATCTATACTCTGGATTGGGATTACCAGGTCACGAAAATGTTGCAAAAGTATTGCTAGAGAGAGAGCAAGCCAGAGATCAGCAAGGGAGCTTGATATTCGCTTGAAAACATTCAAGTCCCAAGTATTGGATTCTTGGCAAAGGTAGCTGTAACTTGTAATCTATTTTAGTCAGTGTTTATTTTATTGGCGAATTTTCGAAAAAATTCGACCTGAAAAATGTGATTTTCACCAATACAAATGATTTTTCATGGCAAAAATGGTCCAAATTCGCCAAATTTCGAAAAGAAAAAAATTCAAATCGCCAGATTTCTGCAATAAGTTCCAGTGGGTAGCCAAGAATATAGGAGGATTCTGGTTTTTATCTACTTTCATATCTGGGATGTAACCAGAATTGGCTAAATTAGTTTCTGGATGGTCGCCACCTTGGCTACATCACAAAATCCTTCAAAAAAACTCTGGTTTTACTTAAGGGAATTAATTATGTCACTCTTTATTTAAAAAATTAAAGCCCTAAAAGAACTGGGCCAGCCGCCAATAGGTAGTTGATTAAATTTTCGCGCTTTAAATGTTGGATGCTTTCTGGTGCTTTGAGATTAAAAAAACAACGCTGGGCATATCTGGA
>Ga0116229_10002309_pt1 | contig 30708 bp, 32 predicted proteins | sample S1TSphgellanicum_3_FD_87313 | JGI IMG/M metagenome (GOLD analysis project Ga0116229, IMG submission 87313) | Host-associated microbial communities from peat moss isolated from Minnesota, USA - S1T2_Fc - Sphagnum magellanicum MG | ecosystem: Host-associated > Plants > Peat moss > Unclassified...
AGGTTATCGACGCAATAGAAGCCGAGGTCCTCGAACGACTTCATCGCCTGGCTCTTCCCGGCCCCGGATAAGCCCGTTACGACAACGAACCGCGTAAACGTCACCGATCGCCGCCGGAGTGCGCGTCCATGAGCTTCTTTTCGCCCGAAAAGGTCAACGCCCTCATCCCCGTGCTCGCCCCGCTTCTCGAGGAGTTGTGGACGAAGCGGCGCGAGCTCGCGATCAAGCTCCTCGAACAGGATCCGGCGCTACGCAAAGCGGCCGGTCGCGCCGGCGCGGCTCCGGCGGAGCGACGCGGCGAAACCCGGCGCTCCATCGAGCTCAAGGCCGAGGTCGTGCGCATCATCAGCCGCATCGAGTCCTACGGCTGCGTGATGAAAGATATCGACCTCGGGCTCCTGGACTTTCCGGCGCTCCGCAACGGAAGCCCGGTCTTTCTCTGCTGGAAGGCGGGCGAGCCGACCGTCTCCCACTGGCATGGAACCGACGAGACGTTTCGCAACCGCAAGCCGCTATAGCGCGGCGGCGGTCTCCACCTTGATGAAGTCCTCGGCCAGTCCCTGAAGGCGAACGTCGCCGAACTCGACGGTATACGCGCCGGCCTCGACGCTCTTCACGTCGCCGATCTCCGGAACCGATGCGAGCTGCGGAATCTTGGAACGGATCTCATCCGGAAGCCGAACCTTGTCGCCCACGTTCAGTCCGCCGGTCGCATACAATGCTTCGAGCTCTTCCATCAGCATCGGTAACGGAATCCCGTAACCTTCGCTGACCTGTTCGATCGTCTCGGTCTCGCTGATCGCGCAGTTCGAGCAACCGCCGAGGTGAAATTTTGCAAAGACGCGACGCGCGCCGGCGTGCGTTTTGAACGCATTCTCGACCGTCATGTCTTTATTGAAGTGAGCGCTCAACTGTTCCGTCTCTCCCGCTAGCGGTCCCGAAATCGGGACGTGTCCGTTCTTCACCCGAGACTCCCGTACGGTCCTGGGTGGTTGCGAGCGAGCGCGAACACACGTGCGAAACGGCGAAATGACTCGGACGCCGGCGCTCGAAACGGAGGCTCGTGACCGCGAAAGAGCTCGACCGCCCAGGTCAAGACGCCGGGGCCGAGCCGACGATCGCGGCGGTCAGGGCCGCCTCGCGTCGCGGCCACGTGCCGGAACTCGACGGTCTGCGCGCGTTCGCGATCTGGTACGTGCTCGCAGAGCACCTGCTCTTCACGTATCCCTCGACCGTTGCGGCCACGGCATTCCTGCCGCCGATCGTGGGGGGCCTGCTCTCGCACGGCTGGCTCGGGGTCGATCTGTTCTTCGTGCTCTCGGGCTTCTTGATCACGGGGATCCTCCTCGCGACGAAGTCGCGAGGCACCGGATCCTATTTCAAGCGGTTTTACGTCCGCCGCGCCGCGCGTATCTTGCCGATCTACTTCGTCGTACTCCTCGCCCTGTTCGTGGCGATGCGCGGAGCGGATCCGGCGTTCTTCGCGTTCTGCGCCTTGCTCTCGGCGAATCTCGCGTCGGCGTTCAACGTGCACGTTCCCGACGCGGCGGGCCCATACTGGTCGCTCGCGGTCGAAGAGCAGTTCTACCTGATTTGGCCGTGGCTCGTTCTCTGGCTCCCCGCCGAGCGACTCTCGCTCGCCGCAATCTCCGTGATCGTGCTCGAGCCGTTCCTCCGCCTCGGCGTGCACCAACACGCGCTCGAACTGATGTGGTACCGTGCCGACGGCCTCGCGATGGGTGCGTTTCTCGCCGTCTGGTTCTCGACGTGGGACGGCGACCTCGTGCGCGCGCGCCGGCTCGCGCTCGGGCTTTTCGGCATCGCCGCCGCGATCATGATCGTCGGCATCCCGTTCGGCATCCTCCACGAAGGCGACGCGAGCACGAGCTTCCGCATCACGCAAGCGGTCTGCGTTTTCGGCGCGCTCGTCGTCGTCGCCGTCGCCTATAGCGGCAAACGCATCGTCGCGCCGCTACGCTGGCGCGCCCTCACGCTCACCGCGCTCTTAAGCTACTGCCTCTACCTCGTGCACAAGCCCATCTCCGACGGCTTCGTGTGGGCCCTCGCGGGCAACGATTGGTACGCGGCTCTCTCTCCCGGGGCGAGCCTCGCCTTCCGCTCCGCCTGCGTCCTGGCAATCGCCTACGCCGTAGCCGCACTCTCCCGCCGCTTGATCGAGTTGCCATTCATCAAACTCGGCCAGAGATTCGAGGGAAACTCGCACTAATAATTGGCAAAGGTCGCCTGTAAGCCGGATTCTGTACCGCTTGCGCGGCGGCAGCCATCTATCTGGGACGCACGTCACCGTGCGACTCGGTGCGATGTAGCTCGTTCGGACGGGCCGTCCGGTCCCGAAGGACGTCATCGAGCGATCTTGCTTCGCGTGGGGTTTACCCGAGCCCGCGTCACCGCGGCGCTCCGTGAGCTCTTACCTCACGATTTCACCCTTGCGGAACGTCCGACTCGCGTCGTCCGGATCCGCGGTTTGTTTCTGTGGCACTTTCCTTCGAGTTGCCCCGACAGGACGTTATCCTGCACGCTGCCCTGTGAAGCCCGGACTTTCCTCACGCCCGAAAGCGCGCGACTGCCCGGCGGCCTTTGCGCGCGCAAGCGTATCACGTGCGAGCTAGTGCGTAAAGGCCATGCTCCGAACGGGCCCCGCCGCCTCGATCGCGCCCGCATGTTCGCCGACCGCGACCACGTCGAAGAGTTCGCGATAGACGCGGAGCGCGCGTACGAGTACGTCGAGCTTCCGCTCCTTCGGCATCTGCATCGCGGGAAAGAACGCGAGCGTCGCCACGTCGCTTCCGTCGAGAAAATCGAGCGGATGTAAGAGCAGCGAGGGTGAGATGCCGAGCGCGCGGCACGCGAGCAAGGCGCTTCGGAAATACGGGATCGCGAGCCACGGTGCTTTCATGGCCGCATACAGTATGTAACTGAAGTGAATCGGAATTTTGAGCACGGGAAACGTCGTGACGGGAATCTCGAGGAGCGAGCGGCCGTCCGCGAGTTCGAAGCGATATTGCGATAGCGGGCGGCGACCTTCCGCGACGCTTCCGAAGAGCGCCTTGCGTTGTTCGCGCTCCTCCGGCGTAAGCTTCGCCGTCATGAAATAGTACGCGCGTGCGAGGGGACCGATATACGTCGGGAACGTCGAGCAGTCGTACCGATAGTCGCGTTTCGCGAGCGCCTCGAGCGTGGGGCCCGAGAGCGTGAAGCCCGGCCCACGAAAACCGACGGGCCGCACGCCCGTCGCTTGCTGGATCGCATCGGTCGCGGAGCCGATCTCGCTCTCGATTTCTTCGGTCGTGTAGTGTTGCAACCACGGCTCGTGATGGAACGAATGATTTCCGATCTCGTGGCCCGCCGTCGCGATCGAACGGAGCGAACTCGCGTTTTTCGGGAGCGCCGCATCCTGACCGACGATGAAGACCGTGATGCGTTGATCGAGTTCGTCGAGGACGCGCAAGAAGCGCGGGACCACGACGTCGAGGTACGAGGGGAACGCGTCCCACGCGGGATCGCCGTGCGTCTTCATATACGCCCACTCGTTGTCGAGATCGAGCGAAAGGCTCGCGAGCGGCTTCACGCGCGACCTCCCGCCGCGACGCCGATCGCACCGAGGCCGCGCTCGACGAGCGCGAGCGTCTCGTTCACGTTGAGCGTTCCGTTGACGATGTGCGCCGAGTTCAGCGTGTAGAGGCCGGGAATCGAGGTCTCGATTGCGGGCAACGATCGAGAATATCCGAGGGTCGCAATCGGGAACACGTGGCGAGCACGCGATATACGAAACGCGCGAACGCGATCGCGGGAGAAGGACGGGTACATCCGCTCGAGCGCGCCGAGAAAGCTCGCTTCGATCGTCTCGTCGCTCGCATCGAAGAGCGGATCGTCGGGCTTCACGTACTTCGGGAGATACACGAGGGCGCCGCCGTTCCACGCGGAGCGATCGACCACGTTCGACATGTCGATGACGCCCGTGAACGGCACCCAATCGTCCGTGAGGTTCGTTACGTAGTACGGTCCGAGCGGTTCGTCGAGGAGCACCGACGCGCAGACGATACCGCCGTACGTTTTCGATGCGAGTCGCTCGCGTTCGCCCGGCTCGAGACCGGGAGCGAGACGCGCGGCGAGCGGGGCCGGCACGGTGAGAACCACGCGGTCGAATCGCTCGGACGGCCGCGCATCGTCCGCGAATTCGACGACGAGACCCGAGCTCGTATCGGCGCGTTCGACGCGAGCGACGCGCGTGTCGAGTTCGACCGTAACGCTCGCTGCTTCGAGCGCGGCTTCGAGCTTGGCGAGTACGCGAGCGTATCCGCCGGGCACGTAGCCGAAACGTTCCGCTCCGAGCCCGGCGCGACGCGCGGCGTAGAGCCGAACGATGATCGCCCAGATAAACGCAGCCGAGGCATCGCGGTACCGTTCGCCGAGCTTCGCGCGAAGGAGCGGTTTCCAAATGCGTTCGAACGTCGTGCGGCCGGACCACTTCGTGAGCCACGCTTCGACCGTGACGTCTTCGAGCGGAACCGGATCTTTGATGCGCGATGCGAGAGCGATCGTGAGCCCGAGCCGAAGTTTATCGATGAGGCCGAGTGCGGGAAAGCGGAGAAAATCGAGCGCGCCGTTCATCGGATGAAAGCGGCCGCCGGTATAGAAGCCGGTGCCGACGCTCGTCCACGCGATCTCGCGCTCGAGATCGAGTTCGCGCAAGAGCTCGCGCAAGTGTGCGTCCGAAAAGAGCGTCACGTGATAGTGACGATCCCACGTGATGCCGCCGAGCGTCCAGGCCGACGCGAGTCCGCCGAGTTCCGGCGCGGCTTCGATCAACGTTACGGACGCGCCGCGCTGCGCGAGCCGTAGCGCGAGGACCATCCCGAGAAGGCCGCCGCCGACGATGGCGATGCGCTCGCCGGAGACGGCGCCGCGTGTCGCGAGAGGAGTCGCGTTCACCTTACGGCCGGATCGCGTGAAGAGGTGCTCGCGATGCGGCTGCGAATCCGAAGTGCCGCCGCGAGAGCGCGGTCGTGGGGGCATAGCTCAGCTGGTAGAGCATCTGCATGGCATGCAGAGGGTCAGGAGTTCGAGTCTCCTTGCCTCCACAACGATCGTCCGACCCGGCGAGCAACGCTAGACGATGCCCGCGCGGATCGCGTGCACGGCCGCCTGAGTGCGTGCCGAAATGTTCAGCTTCGAAAAGATCCGGCTGACGTGATTCTTCACCGTCTTCTCCGAGAGGTGGAGGCGGGCGCTGATCTGCTTGTTGGCGAGGCCCTCGGCGATGAGCTTGAGGACTTCCGCTTCACGCGCGGAGAGTTCCATGATATCCGGCTTGCCGGCGTTGAGCGATCGGCGGCGGAGTAAGCCACCGGCCACGCGCGGATCGACGTAGGATTGGCCGCCGGCGACCGTCTTGATCGCGCGTAGCAGCTCTCCGGGCGAGATGTCTTTGACGATGTACGCTTCCGCGCCGTTGTTGAGGCAGCGCTGCATCATCTCCGACGAGAGGTGCATCGAGAGGACGCAGATGCGCGCGTCGGGGGCGCCGGTCACGCAGGCACCGAGGGTCGCCGCCACGTCGGTCGGCTGGCCGTCGAGATCGATGACGACCACGTGCGGCTTCGCGGCGGAAAGCCCCGCTTCGTCCGGCGCGCGCAGGTCCGAAACCACGGTGAACTCGGCGTCCTCCGCAAAAATGCCGGCGAGCGCCTTCGCGAAAAGCACCTGTGATTCGATGATCACGACGCGGAGTTGGCCGTCGCGCATGTGTCTCTCTACAATCTCCGGGGCAACGTAGGTCGAAAGTCCGTCGAAGCGCGCGGCCATATTGCCCCTATTACGACACCAGGCCGTTCGACCGTTCCTATTCTGTGTAAAACTTCGGCCAAACGGGGTACTTCTGTAGCTACAGCGGTCGTGCTCGCGTAGGTCGCGTTAGGACGTTCGGCGCATGGGGCCGTTCTCTTGCCCCCGAACCGGGCCGCCGAGGCACCGATCGAGCGTCTCGCAATCGTCGTTCGGACCGAGAACGTCGTCGGCTCCGAGGGCCAGCGCGAGGGATTTCCACAGGGGATCGTCATGATAGGCGATCGCCACGATTCGGGCGCTCGGCCGGGCGCGCCGGATGCGCCGAATCGCATCGAACGGGCGCGCGGTCATGCCCGGGCCGAGGAGAATCGTGTCCGGAAGGGTGCGGCGAAGGGCCGCCGTCGATGCGGAGCGCACCGCAACCACGGCTCCGTGACCCGCGCGTTCGAGGGCTTCGCGCAGGTAGGGCACGAGGGCGGGCTGGCGTTCGACGATCAGCGCGCGCGAGCGCGGGGCGGCAAATCTCACGGTTCGTTCTCCACCGTGAGCTATCGGACGCCGGAACGGCCGAGTGCGCGTGCGCGGCATCGGTGTGCGCGGCATCACACACTACGATGCGGTCTCTACCGCGCCGCGGAGCGAGGCCGGCGTGCGTAACGCGCCGAGCACGAGGCCCGAGGCGTATCCCGTATGCACGAGCGGAAAAAAGAGCAGCGAACCCGCCGTAATCGACGCCGGCTCGCCGGCCTTCCGGAACCGAACCGTCGCGGCCGCATAGAGCAGGTAGAGCGGAAGCAAGAGGATCCGCCACGGACTCAGCAGCAGCGCGAGGGCGAACGCGAGCGCCACGGGCGCGGCGACGTGTCGGGGCCGAATCGCGGCCGGATAGCGCTTGAAGGTCTGCGCTCGCCAAAATCCATAGCGCGACCATTGCTTGACCGTGGCGATCGGCCCGCGGGTCGGGATCCGTCCGCAGCGCACGGGGATGCGCGCGATCGCGCCTCCGCTCGCACGAATGCGCTCCGTGAGCTCGCAGTCTTCGTTGGCAGCCCAGCGTTCGTCGAACCCGCCGAGACGTTGGATGACCCCCGGACGCCACGCTCCGAGATACACGGTCGAGACGCGCCGAATACCCCCGTCCTGACGGTAGTCTGCCGGCCCGAGACCCATGGGGTTGGAGTACAGCGCCTCTCCGAGCCGCCGCGACCAGCCGTCGGCTTTCGCGGGGTTCGGCGCTCCGCCGACGCACCAGACGTCGTCTTCGAGCGTGTCGAACGCGTCGACGATCGTCTCCAGGTAGTGCGGGTCGTAGAGCGTGTGCGCGTCGAGCCGCACGACGATGTCGGTCGGCTCCGTGGCCCGAAGGCCGACGTTGAGCGCGTGCGGGATCGAGCGAATCGTCGCATCCAGCACGATTCCGCGGTGCGGTCGCGCGTCGAGCCACGTCTCGATCAGCGCTCGCCCATCGTCCGTCGACCCGTTGTCGACCGCGATGAGGAAGAGGCGGGCGGGATCGATCGTCTGCGCGTCGATCGTCGCGAGCACCGCGCCAAGGTGTGCCCCCTCGTTGAGGAACGGCATGATGCAGGCGATGCGCGTGGGTTCCATGACCGTCAGTGTAACGCGCGAACCGTCCCGGTAGACGCGCCGCGCGGGTTCGGAGGTCTAGGTCTTTGGGACCAATTTGTCGTCCAGGATGCCTCACGACCCTATCCACGGACCCTGCTATGCTTTCTCGAGATGGTCCTCGAACCCGCATCGCCCACCTCGCCGTTCACCGCCGCGCGCCCCCTTCGGATCGTGCACGTCGTGCAGCACCTCAAGAGTGGCGGCGCCGAAACGTTCGTCCGCGGCCTGACGAGCGGGCTGCGTCGCGGCGGTCTCGACGTTCGGATTCTCTCGATCTATCCGGCCGGCCTCAGCGCTGAAGAGCAGCGCGCGCTCGGCGTGCCCGTGACGTCGCTCGAGCGCGCGGGGCGGGCAGACGTCGGAGCGTTCGGGCGCACGATCGGGGCCTTACGAGAGAGCCGGCCCGACATCGTTCACGCGCACCTCCATGCCGGGAAATACGCGGGGCGGATCGGTGCGATTGCCGCCGGCGTCCCCTCCATCGTCTTCACCGAACACGGCGACGAGGCGGGCGGTGCGCTCCGTCGCGCGGTCAATCGCGTCTTGCACGCGCGCACTGCGCGCTTCGTGGTGTTCAGCGAGAGCCAGCGCCTCGCGTTCGCCGATCGCGAGCGCGTGCCGATCGAGCGGGTCGTCGCGATCCCGAACGGCGTCGCAGAGCCACCCGACGCGGATCGGTTCGCGATCCGTCGCGAACTCGGACTTCGCGGCGACGCGTTTCTCGTCTACATCCCGGCGAGACTGACGACGCAGAAAAACCACACGGTCGCGTTGCGCGCGTTCGCGCGCACGTTCGCAAACGCGCCGGAGGCGCTGCTCGTCATCGCAGGAACGGGACCGCTCGAGGACCGTCTCCGCGCCGAGATCGCGTCGCTCGGGCTCGGCGGACGCGTTCGCTTCCTCGGCTTCCGCGACGACGCGGCGCGCTTGATGCGCGGCATGGACGTCTTTGCAATGCCGTCCCTCTGGGAGCGCATGCCGCTCGCGCTCGGCGAAGCGATGCGCGCGGGACTACCGGTCGTCACGTCTCCGTGGGACGGATACGCGGATTTCGCTCGCGACGGCCACACGGCGATCGTCGCCGCGGACGGGTCCGTCGAAGCGTTTGCGACCGCGCTCGAGCGCGCACGATCCGCGGCGCTCCGCGTATCGCTCGCCGACAACGCACGCGCGTTTGCGAGCCACGCGTTCGCGCTCGAAACCAGCGTCGAGCGCCACGCCGCGCTCTATGCCGAACTCGCGAGGCGCGCGTGAAGAAGAAGCTCGGATACGTGTCGGCGCGCTTTCCGTTCGCGTTCGCCGAGCAATTCTTCGAACCGGAGGTCGACTCGCTCGCCGACGCCTTCGAGGTGACCCTTTTCGAGACGCGCGCGAGAGAGAACGTCGACCGCTATCCCGGTTTGCCGGCCACGCCGCACTTCATCGGCATCCTGAACCGGCGCGTCCTCACACTTGCGGCACGCGAATTCGCACGCCATCCGGCGGCGGTGTTGCGCGCGTTTGCCGACGTCGCGTTTGGAAAATGCGCGATTCGCGCGCGCGCCGTGAACCTCGTGCTCTTTCCGAAAGCGCTCGCCCTCGCGAGCGAAGCACGGCGACTCGGGATCCAACACCTCCACGTGAATTGGATGACCAGTTCGGCGACCATCGTCTACGTCGCATCGCGGCTGACGGGCATCCCGTTCAGCATCACGGCACATCAGCACGATATCTTCTACGATAATTTAACGACGCCGAAAGTTCGCGCCGCCGAGTTCGTGCGCGTGATCTCCGCGCGCAATTGCCGGCACTTGCAAGAGTTGCTTCCGGCGAACCTTCGGGAAAAGTGCGTCGTCGTTCACCTCGGCGTTCGGCCGCCCGCCGCGCCCGTCGATCCGCCGCCGCATCGCGGTATCCGGCTGCTGTGCTCGGCTCGCATGTGCGTCTGGAAGGGCCATCGGTACCTGCTCGACGCGCTCGATCGCCTGCGGCACGACGGCGTTGCCGTGGATTGCGATTTTGCGGGTGACGGAGAAATCGCAGCGGAGGTCGCGCGCGATGTGGCGCGCCACGAGCTCGGCGATCGCGTTCACATGCTCGGAAACGTGCCGCACGGCAAACTCGTGGCGTCGCTCGAGAGCGGCGACTACGATATCGTGGTGCTGGCGAGCACGGAGCAGAACGGAGAGCACGAGGGTATTCCGGTAGCACTCATGGAGGCGATGGCGGCCAAGGTGCCGGTCGTGGCCACACGGACGGGGAGCATTCCGGAGCTCGTCGACGATACGAACGGCATCCTCGTGCCGCAGCGCGACCCGGACGCACTCGCACGCGCCATCGACCGCCTCGCGAGCGATGCCGGGCTCCGCGCGACCCTCGGCGCACGTGGGCGGGAGCGGGTGCTCGCCGATTTCTCGACCAGCGAGACGACCAGCCGGTTGACGGGTCTCCTGGAGGGCGCGCGATGGCGTGCGGCAACGGTACCTGCACGCGAGGGTCAGAAGTCCCTCCGGTGAGGGCTATGGGCCGCTTCGGCAAAAGCATCTCACACGTTATTCTGGAGATATCTCTATGTCGCGCACTTTCTCGAGCCTCGTCCGGACCGTGAGCATGCTCGTCATGCTCGCGGCGTTTGCCATTCCGGCGGCGGGCCTCGCGCAAGAAGCGCAGCCCGCGGCTCCGGTTCAGCAGGCGCCGCAGGCCGCACCGCAGCCGCTGGATCCCACCGTGCAGTCGTCGAGCGACTATCGTATTCGCCAAGGCGACGAGGTCGCGTTAACGGTGTTCGGCGAGCCGACGCTGACGCCGGCGCAGCCGCTCCGCGTCCTGCAAGGCGGAACGATCGCGGTTCCGCTGGCCGGCAACGTATCGATCGGCGGACTCACGACGAGCGCGGCGAGCGATGCCGTGGCGCAGAAGCTTCGCAAGTATCTGCGCGATCCGAAGGTCACGATCGCGGTCGTTGCCATCGCGCCGATCGAAGCGCTCGTGCTCGGGAACGTGAAGACCCCCGGCAAGTACGTCTTGCCTCCGCCGACGCGTCTGACGGACGTGATCGCAGCGGCCGGCGGTCTCGGACTGACGGACGGAACCTATCCGGACGCGCGCCTCGAGTATCCCGACGGGACGATCGCGACGGTGTCGTTGCAAAAACTCTTGCGCGATGGCGACGTGTCGATCAATTCTTTCGTGACGAGTGGAGAGACCGTGTACGTTCCCTCACCCACGCTTCTTCAAATCGAAGTGATCGGCGCGGTCGACAAACCGGGCGACGTGCTCGTGCGCGAAGGTGACGACGTCGCCATGGCGATCGCGCGGGCGGGTACGGCCACGCAGCAGCAGGCGGACTTGAGTCACGTGACCGTGTCGCGGAACGGCCCGAACGGCGCGAAGATCGTCTCGAACGTCGACCTCTATAAAGTGCTCAAGGATGGCGACACGTCGCACGACATCGTCATGCAGAAAGGTGACGTCGTGTACGTCCCGTCGTCGCCCAAGCGCGAGCCGCTCGCCGGCAGCATCATTTACTCGCTCGCGAACCTGTTGCATTTCTGATCGTGCTCGACAATCCGCAGAACCCCTACAACCTGCCGGCAACGGCCGCGCCGCTCGGCTTCGATTTCTCGCAACAGCCGATCGACACGGCATCCCGCGACCTCGACCCGCGCCGCCTCTACAAGATACTTTGGCGCCGGCGCAAGCTTTTGCTCGCCGTGTGGGCCGCCTTCTTCGTTGCGGTCGCACTCTTCACGCTCTTGACCCCGAAAAAGTATACGACCGCGGTTAAGTTGATCTCGGGCGGCAGCAGCGCGGGCGCGCCTAACGCCACGAACGACCCGTCCACGAATCTGCCGGTCCTCAACGCGCTCCTCGCGGCGACGGGCCAGCAGTCGTCGGAGACGTACGCGGAACTCTTGCAGCAGTCGCCGGTCGCCGTTCAAGTGATCAAGGATCTGAACCTCGATACGTCCGTCGGCGCGTTGCTTTCGCACGTGGTCGTGAAGCCCGTGACCAACACCGCGATCCTTTCGCTCGCGGTGAGTTGGAGAGATCCCGTCACGTCTGCCCGTATCGCGAACGACTTTGCGAGCGTCTTCATCAACCGCGAGCGCGACCTCATCGGTGGCCAAGCCGATTCGGCGATTACGTTCTTGCAAAAAGAGATGCCCGAGGCCGAAGAGCATATGCGCGCCGCGCAAGCCGCGCTCGAGGCGTACCAAGAGCAGACCGGCATCGCCGACCTCACCACGCAGACGCAGACCGATCTCACGGAAGTGGCCGGTCTCCAGACCAAGCAGCAGACGGCGGAACTCGACGCGCGCCAATTCGCCGCGCAGCTCGATTCGACCGAACAGCAGTTGAATGCGACCCCGCCGACGATCGTCGGCAGCAACAATCAGATCGCAAACCCCGTTTCGAGTTCGCTGCAGACGAAGATCGAGGATCTGCGGCTCCAACTCGACGCCGCTCGCAAACAGTACACCGACGACTATCCGACGGTCGTTTCCCTTCGCTCGCAACTCGCCGAAGCGCAGAACGAACTCCGTTCGCAGCCGAAGTCGGTCGTGGCGGGTTCCTCGAGCATCCCGAATCCCGTCTACCAGCAGCTCACGCAACAGGCCGCGACGCTGCAAGCGCAAATCGCGTCCTCGAATTCGGAAGCAAAGACGCTCGAGCAGCAAATCGCTGCGGAGCAGCCGAAGATCCTTCAGTTGCCGAGCGAATCGCGCCGCATCGTCGACCTTCAGCGTTCGGCGAAATCGGCGGAGGGCGTGTACCTCGCGCTCCAGCAGAAGTATCAAGACGCCGTCATTTCCAAGACGACCGCGCTCAGCGACGTGTCCGTGACGCAGCCGGCCGATCCGAACGTGTACGCCGTCGCCCCGAACGTCACGTTCAATCTGTTCCTCGGTTTTATCGTCGGGCTCGTCCTCGCCGTCACCGCGGTGTTCGTCGCGGAATTCTTCGACGATCGCTTCCGCACCGAGGACGACGTCAAAGAACGGCTCGGGATGCCGGTACTCGCCATGATCCCGAAGATCGACGCGCTGCAAGACAAGAGCGATTGGCTCAAGCCGCTTGCGGTCGAAGCGTTCTATCAACTCGTCGCTTCGCTGCGCTATTCGTCGAGCCGGCCGCCCCGCACGATCGCGTTCACGAGTGCGGAGCAAGCCGACGGCAAGTCGACGGTGGCGCTCAACGCCGCGATCAGCATGGGTCAGATGAAGTCGCGTGTGTTGATCGTGGACGCAGACCTACGCCGCCCGAGCATGCACGACAAACTTCGCATCGCGAACGAGAAGGGACTCTCCGACGTCCTCGTCGGTCTCGCGAGCTTCGACGACGTGGTGCGCCCGACCGAGCATGCCGGCGTCTTCGCGATCACGAGCGGCCGCACCGCACCGAATCCCGTCGGTCTGCTACAGAGCAATGCGTTCGATGCGCTGCTCAAGCGCGCGGTCGAGCGTTTCGATTACGTGATCGTCGATTGCCCGGCGCTTCGCCCCGTCGTCGATAGCGTCGTGCTCGCCATCAAGACCGACGGCACGGTGCTCGTCGTCTCGTCCTCGACCTCGGAGGGTCGTAACGTGCGCTCGGCGATCGACAAACTCCGTATGGTCGGCAGCATCAACGTTCTCGGCGTCGTGCTCAATCGCACGAGCCCCGACAAGCGCGAGGCCGCGAGCTACTATCTCGGCGCCGGCCAATCGATCCCGTTGCCCCCCGAGACGCCGGCGTGAACTTGCAGCGGCCACTGATCGGGCCGCGAGCGAGCGTCTCGATCCATCTGATCGAACCGCACAAGCTCGTGGTCGAGGCACTCCGGCACGTCTACGCACAGGATCCGCACCTGTGCGTGGTCGCGGACGCGCCCGCCGTCGATCGCTCCGAGATTTCGAAGCTCCGACCCGACGTCATCGTGATCGATCTCGATGGGCTCACGCAACCGATCGAAGAAGCGATCGATGCGTGCGAGAGCGCGTCTCCGCAGAGTCGCATTTGCGTCCTCTCGGCGCAAGCGCGCCCGCGTATCATGCAGCGCGCGCTCTCGGCGAAAGCGGCCGCCTACGTGGTCAAAGACACGTCTCCGCAAATGATGATCGAGATCGTCCACTCGATCGCGCGCGGTGACTACTACGCGGATCCGCGGCTCGCGGGCGCGATGCTGCGCCGCCGCTCCGGCCGATCGAACGAGCCGAACGAGCTTTCGAGCCGCGAGTTCGAGATCGTACGTCTCATCGCGGATGGCCTTTCCAACCGCGAGATCGGGAATCGGCTCTCGCTCTCCGAGAAGACCGTGAAGAATCACGTGAGCCACATCCTCGCCAAACTCAAAGTCAACGCACGCTCCGGCGTCGCCGTCTACGCCGTCCGCAACGGAATCGTGAGTTAACAACATGCGCACGTATCTCATCGAGCCGCAGGCCATCTTCGTGCCCTTCTTGCGGCGCATGCTCGCGAACGCCGGGTTCGACGTCGTGGCGACGAGCCCAGGCGTCGATTCGCGCGACATCAGCGCCCACGATCCGGCGGCCGTGTTCGTCGACATCGACTACTTGGAACGGGGTGGCCCGACCGCGCTCTGCCGCATCCGTGAAGCCGCGAAGTCGGCTGCGGTGATCGCGCTCTCCGAAACGACCGACGCTCTGTTTGCGGCGACGTGTTTCATCTCCGGCGCGACGGCGATCTGTTCGAAGGCCGAAGGCGAAGAGAAACTCCTGCGAACGTTGCGTGCCGCTCTTACCCGCGAACCGGAGTTCCCCGGAATCCTTCGCTCGTAACGATGATCCTCACGCCCGACGCCGAGCGATCCCGCCCGCGTTTTCCGCTCGATAAAGCGTGCGCCGCTCTCGCCGGAGCCCTCTATTTATTCGTGGCGTTTCTCGCCGTCGTCAAATCGCAGAGCGGGCTCGAACCGAACTACGTGATTCCGGCCGTGATCGCCGCATTGCCGATCTGCGCGTTTCTCGCGCTTCGCTATCCGATGATCTTCCCGTTCGGCCTCTACGTGGCGCTCGTGCCGTTCGATTCGCTGCTCCAGGTTTCGGGCGGCGGTGCGACGCTCGGACGCTTCGTCGCGATCGCCACCGCGGGCACGATGATCTTGCACGCGCTCCTGTTGCGACGCGCGTTCGTGCCCCATCGCGCCTGGTCGTTCTGGGCCGCGATGGTGATCTATATCAGCGCGTCGTTGCTCTGGACGAGCGACCCCGCAAACGGCGTCGTGATCACGGGGAGCATCATTCAGCTCTTTCTCTTCATGACGATTCTCGCGATGTATCCGGCCACGAAGAACGAGTTCACCGTCGGACTCGTGTTCGTGATCGGGTGCGGCTTGCTCGCCGCCGCGTACGCGATCCAGCAATACCTGAGCGGAAACGTGTCGACGGACCAAGGCTCTCGCGTCGATCTTTCATCGGGCGGATATGCGATCGACTTCAACTATTTCGCCGCGAGCTTCATCTTGCCGATCGCCATCGCGATGTGCTTCACGTTCTACGCGAAGCACCCGCTCGGCAAACTCGCGAGCGGCGTGGCCACGATGATCTTGATGGCCGGGCTCCTCGTTACCGGGTCCCGCGGCGGATTCATCGCGGCCTGCGCGATCTTCCTATACTTCGCGTTCCGAAGTAAGTTCAAGCTGCAGATCGTCGGTTTTCTGCTGGCGCTCGGTTCCGTGAGCCTCCTGTTCCCATCGGTGTATGCGCGCTTCGCGAACGATCCCTCGGGACAACAGGGCTCCGCGAGCGGACGTACGTTCATCTGGCAGACCGGACTCTACTCGCTGCGCGAACACGTCTTCTTCGGAACGGGGATCGGATCGTACGCCGATACCTACGACCGGAATTTCTTGCACGTGTACCAGGCCGCGTTTCAAGGCTGGTCGCGACCGAGCCATAGCATTCTCGTGGGCGGGTTGACGGAACTCGGGATCGTGGGGCTGCTCTTCGTGCTCGCGGCGTGGTACGTCAGCTTTCGCCAACTGAAGATCATCCCGAAGACGAGCGAATGGTTCGGCCTACGTCTCGCGTTCGAGGGTGCGATCATCGCACTCTTCGCGATGGCCCTTTCGATCGATCCCACCTATATCAAGTACGTCTGGCTCGCCCATTCGATGGCGCTCATGTTGCTCAATCAAGCGGCGCCCCGTGCGTTGCGGCTCGAACAAACGCCGCTCCGCGGGCTCGCCCCGCTCATTCCGCGGCGGCCGAGCGTCGAACGGGGCGTGACGGCGCGTGTTCGCTGAACCGATCGCCGTCACCGCGATCGTCCCCGCGTACAACGAAGCGGACCGCATCGGTGCGGCGATCGAAAGCGTTCTCGCGCAGACCCATCCCGCCGCCGAAATTCTCGTCATCGACGACGGTTCGAGCGACGACACCGCGGCCGTCGCGGCCGGCTACGGCGTCCGCGTCGTCACGCAGAAGAACGCCGGCATTTCGGCCGCGCGCAACCGCGCGTTCGCGGAAGCAACGGGCGACTGGATCGCGCTCCTCGATGCCGACGATCTGTGGCTACCGCAGCGCCTCGAGTGGCTGGCCCACGCGTCCGCCGCGCATCCCGAGATCGGCTTCGGATTCAGCGACTACACGGTCGAGGAGAACGGCGTCCAGAACGCACCTTCGAACCTCGCGCGCACGCCGCAATACCGTGTAGCACGCGGCGAAGCGAACGCGACCGACATCTACGCGATTCCGCGCGAGGCGCTATGCAAGGCGCTCGCGGTCGGAAACTTTCTCGGGACCTCGACCGTGTTCGTGCGGCGCGAGCTCGTTACGGCTCACGAGCTTCGCTTCGACGAGACGCTGCCGCTGCGAACGGCCGAGTATCAAATGAGCGAAGACGTGGAGTGGTATCTCCGCGTGCTCAAGTGGACCGATGCGCTCGCGATCGATCGCGTGCTGGCTCGCTACGTCCGCCGCTCGGAGAGCCAGGCCGAGAACTACGGTCGCGTACGATACGGGGATGTGAAGTTAGGCGAGCGCGTGCGCGCGTTCCCGAGCGCCTACGAGCCGAGCGCTCCCGCCGCGTTTGCAGCGATGCGCCGCCACCATTTGCGCCACGCGGCGCGCATCCACATGCGAGCGGCGGATTTCGCTTCGGCACGCGCGCGCCTTATCGAAGCGCAGCGGGAACGCTTCGCAGCGAGTGACGCCCTGTGGCTCGCCGCCGCGACCGCTCTCGACTGCGCGGCGGGGCGGTCGGCGACGCGCGCGACGCGCGCCGCGTGGCAGCGCTCGCTGCGTCCGATGCTGCGCTCGTTCGCGCGCGTCGCCGAGCGGAAATGAGCGAACCGCTTCCGATCTCCGTCGTCATCCCGGCGTACCAGGCGAAGGCGTGGGTCGCGTCCGCGATCGCGAGCGTCCGCACGCAAACCCGTGTACCGAAGGAAATCATCGTCGTCGACGACGGGTCGCTCGACGGAACGGGCGACATCGCGCGCGCGGCCGGAGCGACCGTGTACTCACAGGCGAATTGCGGCGTCGCCTCGGCACGCAATACCGGCATCGTCCATGCGACGCAGCCGTGGATCGCGTTACTCGATGCCGACGATCTCTGGCTTCCGGAAAAACTCGCCGCGCAATGGGAGGCCGTCTCGCTCACGGGTGACGGCCTGTGTGCGACGGACTTTGCGTACGTTCATCGCAACGGCACGGTCGGCAATCGAACGCCGAGCGGCGGATCCGTCGCGTCGAATCGGGGCTACCGCTCGATTCTCGAGACGTTCGTCGCACCGAACGTCGTACACTTATCGCGTGAGGTGCTCGCGCGCGCGCTTCCGATGGGCATGTTCTTGCTCCCATCGACGCTGCTCTTCGAGCGACGGATCGCGATCGAGCACGGCGAGCTCTTCGCCGAGCGCGACCGCCTCATCTCGAGCGACCACTACCATTTGCCCGAAGACTTGGAGTGGATCTTACGCGCCTTACGATGGTCGGACGTAACGCTCGTGAAACAGGTTCTCGCCGAATACTCCGTCTTGCCCGGGAGCCTCTCATCGAACGTCGGCCGCATGCGATACGGCGATGCGAAGCTCGGAGAGTTGGTCGATGTGGAATCGGCACGATACGTCGATGGGGCCGCGGACGAGATGCGCAAGCTACGTGGCTCGCGCCTCCGCGAAGCCTCACTTCAGTTCATGCGGCAGCTCGAGTTCGCGTCGGCAGGCGCCGCCGCGGGCGAAGCGTTCGGACGCGCGCGCCGGCCCCTCGATGCGCTTCTCTGGGCGTCGTCGCACGTTTTGAACCTCGCGCCCGCGCGCGCGCTCGCGAGCGCGATGCGCCGGACGTGGCGCCGCGCCGCGAAGCGGCCAGCACCCGTCGTGCGCGGCCGAAAGGGACGCGATTGACGCGATGGTGGAATTCTCCGAAGCGCGGGGCCGCGATCGTCGGACTCGTCTACTTCGCGTTGCTCACGCTCGTCGCGACGGTCCTCGGAACCTGGACGGATGAAGAATACACCTTAGCCACCACGGCTCATGGCTTCGCATTCGGATGGCAACGAGCGATCGACGTCGAGCTGCAAGCGCCGCTCTATTTCGCCGTCCTCGCGGTATGGCGCGAACTCGATGCGAGCGTGTGGTTCGCGCGGCTCTTCTCGGTGCTCTCCGCGACCGGATTTTTTTTCGCTTTGCTCCCGATTCTCCGACGTATCGCGCCCGCGAAATCGCCCGTCGTCCCCGCGCTCCTGATCGCGTGCAACCCCTTCACCATCTACTGCGCCTTCGATATCCGTCTCTACGCCGCGGCGCTGCTGATCTCGGCAGCGACCTGGCTCGCATTCGATTCCGGATTCGATTCGGGCAGTAACACGCTCGCTCGCATCTGTTTCTGCATCCTCGCGATCGTCGGACTCTACACGCAGTATTTTCTCGGCTTCGCCCTCGTCGGATTCGGCGCGTCGCTGCTGGTTAAGAAGAGATGGCACGCGATCGCGCCGTACGCGATCGCGCTCGTCGCGATCGGTCTGGCGGCGATTCCGCTGCTCGGCATCGTGCGATCGCAAGTTGGGGGGTCGGGAGAAACCACGGCCGGAGCTGCGAGCCTCCTCCGCGCGACGCTCGTGCATCCGTGGCTCGATTTCGTGCTGCCGTACGATCGCTCGTGGGACGTCCATCACCTCCGCGCACCGTACGTGGTGCTCGTCGCGGCGATCGTGATCCTCATCGGCTACGCGCGGCCGCGCTTGCAACCGGTGCTCGGCGGCGCCGTCGTAAACTTCATCGCCGTCGAGGTCCTCTTCGTCGCGATCGTGCTGCTCTTTCACCTCGATCTGAACTTCCGCCACTACGTGGCGCTGTTTCTTCCCGCTCTCGCGGCGGGATACGCGCTCGTGAGCGCCCTCGAGACGGGCGGGCATCGCCGCATCGCAACGTTTATCGCGTGGAGCTACGGCGTACTCTCGCTCGCCGTCGTCTACGCGCAACACCATCAGCTCGCCCAGGATGGCGATACGAAACGTGTCGCCGCGTACTTGGAAGCGCGAACGCAACCGAGCGCGATCGTCGCCGTATTTCCGGCGGACGCACTCCCCGCGTACGCGCGCCAGTATCGCGGCTCCGCGCGGCTCGTCCCGTTTCCGCACGCGCTGCCGACGGGGCGTTACGACCTCTCCGAGATCGACGCTCGGAGCGAAGGCGAGGTCTCACGCGCGCTCTCCGTCTATGCAAACGGTGCCCCGATCTGGCTCGTGATGCTCGGCTCGTGCGACGACGGCGGCTTCCAATACGGCTGCGGCAACGTGCTTGCCGCGATCGGCGACGGGACGGACGTGCTCGACGAGCGGACGTTCTACGACAGTCGCGTCTACGAACTGCGCGTGAAGCCGAGCCGCTAGGCCCGGCGAGGAAACGCGCGGCGCAAGCGCAACGCGACGAACTCCGGAACGTCGCTCGCCCGGGGGACGAGCACCTCCGCGATCGAGAAACGCCCCATGCGCGTGAAGATCGCAACCTTCACCGCGAATGCGAGCACGTACGCGATGCTATCAGCAACGGCGGCACCGGCCATCCCGAATCGCGGAACGGCGAGATACGTGACGGTACCGCAGACGACGAGCGTGATCGTCTCGAGCCCGACGAGAAGCGCCGGCCTGCCGGCACGGACCGCGATGAAGTACGAGAGCATGCCGTCAGCGCTGTAGAGCACGAGCCCCGGCAGAAGAAGCCGTAGGAGCGCGCCCGACTGCGCGAAGCGAGCACCGTAGATATGCGCGATCAGCCACGGACCCGCGATGAAGAGTACGATGCCAACGATCAGCTGAACCGCGACGAGCGAGCGCACGATGCGGGCGACGAGTGCCGCGGACGCGTCCATATCGTAAGTCGCGACGCGGCCGGACGACGACCAGATCACGGAGCGACTGACCTGCCACATCACTTCACCCGATGCGAGCGCGAGCGTGTAGATTCCAAGCGAGGCGGGCGACAGTAACGCGCTCACGATGAAGACATCGATGCGCAGGGCGAGAAACGTAACGTTTGCGGACAGCGCGGATTTTGCGGCGAAGACGACCTGCTCGCGTACGAGTCCCGCCACTTTCGGTCGAGGCGTCGTCTCGGCCAGCAGACGGGGAAGCCCCGTCGAACTCCATATCGCCGCAACGACGTACGCCGCGATCCAAACGGCCATGACGGCCCACACGGGGATGCGGAAGACGAGGACGAGGAGGAGCGTCGCGATCGAGTATCCACCGCCGATCGTGAGCGCGTTCTTGACGTTGATCGACTCGACGTGGTCGCGCAGGATGTACGCGATCCCGATCGTTTGCACGTAGAGCGCGAACGGAAATGCGATCGCGACGTAGAGAAACGCCTTCTGCTTCGGGTCGTGCAGGTAGAGCCCGAGAAAGCCGGCCGTGCCCACCAAACCGACGAGGGCGATCAGGCGGAGCGACGCGTACCACACGTCGCGAAGAGACCGTTGCTCTTTGCCGACCTGATAGGCGATCGCGTCTTTGATGCCTTCCGCCATATTGAACGCGAACGTGAGGAGTACGCCCGCGAACGCAATAACGCCCTTGCCGACGGGGCCGAATGCATGAGCGGTTGCGATACCGGCGGCGATCGACGCACCTTGACCGAAGAGGAGCGTCGCGAACGTATGGAGCGTCTTCTGTGCGAGACTACGCGAACTCACGCTGCGGAGTGAAAGAGAAACTCAGCTCCGGTCTTGCAGATGATGAGAATATCCATGAAGATCGACCAGTGTTCGAGGTAGAACAGGTCGTAGCTCAAGCGCTCGCCGATCGCCGAAGTGTCCACATTGCGCTTCATGTGTACGTGCGACCAGCCGGTGATTCCCGGGCGAACCAGATGGCGCTCGTCGTACCGCGCGAGCATCTTGCGGAATTGCTCGACGTAGAACGGACGCTCGGGGCGCGGGCCCACGATCGACATCTCACCACGGGCGACGTTGAAGAACTGCGGCAGCTCGTCGAGGCTCGTTCGGCGTAAGATCCGGCCGATGCGCGTCGTGCGATCCTCACCCGAGCGTGCCCAGACGGGACCTGACGACACTTCGGCGTCCGGGCGCATCGTACGGAATTTGATAATCTCGAAAGGCACGCCGTAGCGCCCGATGCGACGCTGCCGGTAGAAGATACCGCCGGGCGAATCGAGCTTCACCGCGAGTGCGATCAGGAACAGCAACGGCGAGAGCACGACGAGCGCCGGTACCGCGATCGTGAGGTCGAGCGCGCGGCGCGCGAACTCCGCGCCGGGCGTGCAGATCGCGAGGCTCTGCGGATAGAGAAGCGCGAGGCCGCCATCGCGGCGGACGGTGAAATCGCAGGCGTGCGGCCGGATGCGCATCGGAGCGAACGCGAGCTTGACGCCGCGCGCTTCGAGATAACGCAAGAGCGTGGGCATGATCTCGGGCGGCAGCGCCTCGGTGACGATCAACTCGTCGACGCCGCGATCGATGGCGGCGCGAACCCATTCGAGTCGCGTGATGTCGCGATCGGCAACGATCGCGGCGACGTCGTCATCGAACGTCTCGATCGGAAGGCGCAGGACGCTATCGGCGCTCGTCAGGGAGAGATCGCCCGGTACGGCGGCGACGCGCTCCGGCGTGCCCGCGATCGCGATGCGGCGCGTGGTGAGCGGCATCGAGCGCTCGCGGATCGTGTGGGTCACGAAGCGCGTGAATCCGACGCCGACCGCGGTTAAGGCGAGCGTTGCGATGAGCAGGTGCCGGAACGGTACGAGCACCGGCACGAGCAAGATGATGAGCAGTGCGGGCAACATCGCCATGCCAGAGGCGGCGAGCGACGCGTAGACTTCATCGCGGCCGTTCGATGAAAACGAGCGGCGATACATCCCGATACGCTCGAAGAGCATCAACCAGAGAAGAGCCGCGAATAGGATCGTCTGGAGCGCGCCGGGGACCGCCGCGAGATCGTTGTAGCTCCCGTGGACGAGCATCTCCGCGCCGATCGCGGAGACCATTAGGCTCGCGACGTCGCCGGCAAGTAAAACGAACGACCAGGAGGCCCCGAAACGAGACGGGCGCGGGCGCGCCTTAAGGCCCGTCGTTGTAACGACGGTACCTTCGATCCCGGGTGCCTGGGTGGTTTCCATGTCTACCTCATGCTATCAGCGATAGCGCGAAGAAGCGAGGTGTAAATGGTGAAGATCTCGTTCGGTATGATTAGGACTAAGGTCCCGGCAATGAGCGCTAAGCGTTCGATGCGCGGGCGAGTTCGAACGACGTAAACTCGCCAAATGGAACGCCATGCTGTTTCGATCGTGGTCCCGACCTATAACGAAGAATCGAGCATCGTCACGACGTTGCACGATCTCTCCGACTATATCAACGGATTACGGACGCGTTTCGATGTCGAGTTATTGATCGTCGATGACGGCTCGCGCGACGAAACCGTCGCGTTGGTGCGACGTTTCTCGGAGCAACGACCGAACGAGCTTACGCTCGTCGTCCACGAACGCAACGCCGGCCTCGTGGCCGCGATGCGCACGGGTGCGGAACGCGCGCATCACGAGACGGTCGTCTTCCTCGATGCAGATTTGAGCTATCGTCCGACAATCGTCGAGCCTCTGGTGCGCGCGCGGCTCGATTCCGGCGCCAGCGTCGTGCTCGCCTCGCCCTACATGGACGGCGGGCGCGTGGCCAACGTCCCGCTCTCCCGGCTCGTCGCGAGTCGTGGCGCGAACTGGCTGCTCGCTCTGTGCGTCTCGGGTCGACTGCATACGTTTACCGGAATGGTACGCGCGTACGATCGCGAGCGGTTCCTGAAGTTGTTCGCGACCGAGCCGACCGGAGAGTTCAACGCTTGGGCGGTGGCGATGTTCCTGGCCGAAGGCTACCCTGTGGTCGAAATTCCGGCCGATCTCGTCTGGCCCCGGTCGCGGTCGGCCGCTCCGGGCCGCATTTCCGCGCAAAAGCTCTGGGAGCGCGTGTGGCTCGTCGTTACGACGGCCACGGTTATGACCGCAGCTATGCGACTAGGAGCACGGCGAAGGCGCCTTGGGCCCTTGGTCCTATCCTCACAGACAAACGGACCCTGGCCTTCAGAGTGATGACCCGCTATAACTATGTGGATGTGTTCTCTTCCGGTCACCGGGTAGGGTGAAGTTATGATCGTCAATATGTACGTCGACCACCTCATGCCGCATTCGCCTCAATCGGCGGAAGAAGTGTGGATGGCGACGCGCGAGCACCCGAAATTGTTCTCGGACGCGGCGAACCGTATCGGTTTGACGCCCGCGGAATATCGCGAATTTCGTACGCGGCTGCTCGACGGACAAGCGGTCTATCTTCAGCTTCCACGCCGCGTCGACGCGATGTCGGGCGCCCGTCGTGGCACCGCCTACGCGGTGAAGAACGCGGTCATGCTGCAGCCGATCATGGGCTGGCGCGTCGCGCTCGCCGACGGCAATGTCGTGTACGTCCCGCAGATTTGCGGGAACATTTCGCTGCTGCGCCACGCGGCGGTTGCCGAAGCGATCGTGCCGAAGCATCGCAAGCGCCCGGCCTACGTCGCGCACGCCTACTATCACGCTCCCAGCTACACGCCCGCAGTCGCCGAGCAGCCGGTCGACATGGCACCCCCGGTGCCGGTCGAACAAGAAGCGCCCGTAGAGACGCCGCCGACCGTCGCTCAGGCGATTCCGGCCGCGTCCTCGTCGCATCCGATCGGTGGTTTCTTCCTGATCCCCGCGGCGATCGCCGGCGCCATCGCCGGATTCTCGCACACGAGCCCGCCGCCGTGCGCGGCCGGATCGAACGCCGACTTCGCCTGCAAGAAGTAAGCGCCTCGGACAAACGGTAGGCTTGCGGCGTCGATGATTCGGCTCTGCGTTACCGGCGAGTCGGCGTACCTGCGACGGTATGCGTTGCTCGTTCGTGCGCTCGGGAAGCTCGGCTACGATGTGTCGATCGTGGACGACGAGCGAACGTCGCCTTCCGCGTGGATCCGCCACGTCAATGCCGTATCCGGCTTTGGAATCGGTGCGGCACTCGCGGCCTGGGCATCGCGGGAACGCGTCGATCGCGAAAAGATCAAAAGCGCGTTCTACCGCTCGGCGGACGCATTCGTCGCCAAATCGAGAAGCTTTGCGGAGCGTATCGCACGCGAAGCCGAACAGCCCGACGTCGTCCTCCATCTCTTCGGCTTCTCGTCGCCGTTCGCGGCGCCGTCGCCCCTACCGTACGCGCACTATCTCGACGACACGTTCGCGCTTCGCGCGCGCAGCAGCGAGACAGAGCAAAAGCCGATGTCGCCGAAAGAAGCCGAGCGCTTCGCAACGCTCGAGCGCACGAGCTTCGAACGCGCCGCACGCATCTTTGCCGCGAGCCCATTCGTCGCCGCGTCGCTCGAAAGCGACTACGGCATTTCCGGTTCGAAAATCGACGTCGTCGGCACGGGCCCCACGATCGACATCGCCGATGGAATTCCGAAGCTGTACGGCACGCGCCGGCTGGTGTTCAACGCATCCGAGTTTACGCGGCGAGGCGGAGAGCTCGTGATGGCCGCGTTCGACGCAATCCATCGCGCGGATCCATCGATCACGCTCGTGACGGTCGGGGCGCCGCTGCCGAGCGAATACGCGGGGCGAGCGGGCGTCGACGACCGCGGCCTCGTGACCACGGACGTGATGCGCGAACTGTACACCACGAGCGATCTCTTACTCGCGCCCACGCTTTCGGGGCCGTTGCCTCACGTTGCCATGGAGGCGATGGCGCACGGTATGCCGGTTATCGTGCGCGACCGAGACGGCGTCGCTGACCTGTTGACCGATGGCGTCGATAGTATCGTGGTCTCCGAAAGCGACGCACGACCGGAGAGCGTCGCGGAGATCATACGCGGCGTCCTCGACGATAGCGCGCGACTCCACGCGCTTTCCGACGGCGCACGTGCGACCGTTGCGGCGCGTCTCAATTGGGGCGTCGTCGCCGAGAAAATGTCCGCGTTCTTCGAGTCCATTCAGCCGGCGTAGAGACGCAGCTCGAAAAGAAAAAGCCCGTCGGTACGGGCTTTCCGAAGTGGTGGAGATGGACGGGTTCGAACCGACGACATCCAACTTGCAAAGCTGGCGCTCTACCAACTGAGCTACATCCCCACGTCGACGTCGCGCGACGTCTTCTGGTGGGCCATCCTGGGTTCGAACCAGGGACCTCATGCTTATCAAGCATGCGCTCTAACCAACTGAGCTAATGGCCCGGAGCGGCAGACCGCCGCGACCGCACCCAGTTCACGGTCGCGGGGATGCGGCCCTGCCACCGAGCAGCTAAATCATCGCGATGTATTTCTTGAGGATCTCGTCGTCGTGTTTCGCTTGCTCCATCGCCATATCGCGCAGCATATTCATCTGCCGCAGGCGCTCCGAGCGCACTTCCTGCGCTGCGTTGAAGGTCGCGCGCATGCGGTCGAGCCGCGCCTGCAAAACTTGCTGCTCGCTCTGAGCGGCGAGCACCATGAGCTCCGCGCGGCGCGCGACGACGTCGGCGAGCGATGCTGCCGTATCCGGCACGCTCTCGGCGGTTTCGTCGAGCGGCGCGAGCGCCGGCGGAGGGAGCACCGCCGGCGCGGTCGTCGCCACCGCACCGGCTGCCTCGAGTGGCGACATCATTCACTGCCGGCCGTGCGAATGAATTCCTTGACGATCTTATCGTCGGCTTCGTGCTGCTTCATCGCGACGTCGCGAAGCGAATTCATCTCGCGCATTTGCTCGGCTTTTTCGTCTTGCACGTCGTTGAATTGTTGAGACTGGATCTGCATGTCGGTCTGATGCCGCAGCTCTTCGGCTTGCAATGCGAGGTTTTCGTATTCGTAGGCCTCATCGATCCCTTGCTGGATCGGGAGCGTCGGATCGGTCGACGATTGGATGTTGCCGAGACCCGACGGACCGCTGCTGCCGTTGATGAGCCCGTTCACGCCACCCGCCAGCGCCCCGGCCGGGCCGCCCGTGAAAAGTCCGGTCGCGGCACCCGTGATGCCGCCGACGATATTGCCGAGTAAATTCCCCATGTCGCTCCTTTTTGTTGAAAACGGGGCTCAATTGCGTTTCCTTGGGCCAGGCGTCTAGGCTAGGCGTCGTCGCGGGTGTCGAAGACGTCGTCGCTTGCGTCGATCGAGTTTGCGACCAGGCTGTCGGCGTCGGCTGCCTCCTTGCCGCCCGCGGGACCGTTCGCGCTCATCTCGTTCGCCCACGACACCGGGGCGCTGAACGGCGACTGAGAGTCGACCTGGACGACGGGCGGCGTGAGCGACGCGTACGGATCGTAGGCCGCCGAGCTGCCGGTGCTTCCGGTCGTACTCGACCCGGTCGCGGCCGCCGCGGGCAGCGCCGCCCCGAGCGTCGCGAGCGCGTTGACGTCGGTCGTGGTGCCGCGATTGTCGGCGACGAGCGCGCTCGGGTCGCCGCCGAGTTCCGCGTAGTGGCGCATCACCGAATCGGCGTAGCCGAGGGTTTGCCCGTCTCCCCACGTCGTCGTGGTGCCCGTGGCCGTCGGCGACCCGCTGTTGTAGGCGGAGAGCGCTGCCTTGACGTTGCCGCCGTAGCGCCCGAGATCGTCCTGGAGGATCGATGCGGCCGCGTCCGCGTTCTTGCTGGGATCCATGGCGGCGGGTGTCGTCGCGAACGACCAAGTCCGATCGTCGATTTGAAAGAGCCCGTGCCCGTGGCCGCCATCGCCCACGATATTGTTTCCGGAGCTCGCGCCCGGGCCGCCCGTCTCTTGTGCGGCAACCGCCGCCAGGAGCTTGGGATCGAGCCCGTGGCTCCGCGCCGCCTGGGCGATCTGCGCCCCATATCGAATGCCACCGAGTGCGTCCATGCGTGTCCCCCCTCGCTCTAGGGATCGCGACGAGGCACCGCGTTGACAAGGGGGCGCGTCCACCGTACAATCGTGAGGTTGTGCTGGAGGGTCCCGTTCCTTGTGCGGGTCGCGAGAGCCGACGCACCTCGGGGATAGGTTCGGACACGGAATGAAGGGCACTCGCACGAACGTCGACGTCGGCGGCGTCCTGCATACCGGTCGCGAACTCGAGCTCCACGAGGCGCTGCCGCTCCCCGACTTCGGTTCGTTCTCGTTCTCGGCTCCCGTCGACGTGTCGCTCACGATCCGGCGGATCGGGCGCGGTCTCGACGTTCGGGGAACCGTTGCCGGCGTGGCCGAGGGCACCTGTGCCCGCTGCCTCGACGACGTACGGCTCGACCTCGAGCTCGAACTCGACGAGCGACTCGAGCCCGGAGCGGACCGGGACGACCCCCTCGGCGAAAACAACGTCCTAGACGGCGACCAACTCGACTTGCAGGATCTCGTCCGGCAAGTCATCGACTCGGCTCTACCGCTCGCGGTCCTATGCGATGACGATTGCACCGGACTGTGTACGACCTGTGGCCACAAGCGCGACGGCACCTGCCGCTGCACGCATTCGGAGTAAGGAATCATGGCGAATCCCAAATGGAAAACCCCGCGCTCGAAGACGCGCAGCCGTCGCGCGGCGAATTGGAAGCTCGGCGCCGTGACCGCGGTCGAGTGCTCGCAGTGCCACCAGGCGAAGCGCCCGCATTTCGTGTGTCAGAACTGTGGCTTCTACGACGGGCGCCAGATCGTCCAGCCGAAGGACGAGCACGCCGGCCATAACCACCAGTAAGGCGACGCCGCGCGCCGAGCATTTCGGAGCGCGCATCGCAGGTGTCGGGCACTACGTGCCGGACCGCATCATGAGCAACGGCGATTTCGAAGCCATTCTCGAGACGTCCGACGAGTGGATTCATTCGAGGACGGGCATGCGCGAACGCCGTTACGCGTCGGACGCACAGGCGTCGAGCGACCTCGCGACCGAAGCGGCTCGCCACGCGCTCGAGCGCGCGGGCCTTTCCGCGACGGACATCGACTGCTACATCGTCGCGACCGTCACGCCGGACTATCAATTTCCCGCGACCGCCTGCATCGTGGCGGCCAATCTCGGAGCGGTCGGCAAGGCCGCATTCGACATCGAAATCGCCTGCAGCGGCTTCATCTACGAGCTCCCGATGGCGGCCAGCTTCGTGCGCGCCGGCGTCTTCCGCCGCGTGATGATCATCGGCGTCGAAACGCTCTCGCGCATCATGAATTTCGAGGATCGCAGCACCTGCATTCTTTTCGGAGACGGCGCGGGCGCGGCGATCGTCGAGCGCACGTCGGTCGAGAACGATTGTTTTCTCGCGTGCGAACTCGGTGCGGACGGCCAGAATCCCGAGCTTCTCTTCGTCGAGGCGGGCGGTTCGCGTCATCCGATGACGGCTGAAAAACTTGCGGCGAAGAAAGACAAGGTCGAGATGAGCGGCCGCGAGATCTTCAAGTACGCGGTGAACAAGATGGTCGAAACGTCGAAAAACGTGATCGAGAGCGCCGGCCTAACGCTGACGGACGTCGACTGGATGATCCCGCATCAGGCGAATCGCCGCATCATCGAGGCCGCCGCCAAACGTCTCGAGGTGAAGCTCGAGAACATCGTGATCAATATCGAACGCTACGGCAATACGTCGTCCGCATCGATTCCGATCGCACTCTCGGAAACGATCGAACGCGGCACGATTCACAAGGGCGACGTCATTCTCTTCACCGGTTTCGGCGGGGGACTTTCGTGGGGTTCGATCGCGTGGCGGTGGGACGCCTGATGCGCGTCGGCGTCGTCTTCCCCGGACAGGGTTCGCAGAACGTCGGCATGGGCGGCGATCTCGTCGAGCGTTACCCGGTCGCAGCAGACCTCTTCGCGCGAGCCGAGCGCGTTCTCGGATACGATCTGCTGCGCGTTATCCGGGACGGCCCGGAAGAGACGCTGCGCGAGACGCGCTACAGCCAGCCCGCGATCTTTACGATCGGGTACGCCCTCGCGTCGGCGGCGGGCGATTCCCTCGGCGTCGTCGCGAGCGCCGGCCATTCGTTCGCCGAATTCTGCAGCTTGACGCTCGCGGGCGCGCTGACGTTCGAGGACGCGCTCGGGCTCGTGCGCGAGCGCGGGCTCGCGATGCAGGAAGCCGCGGAGCGAGCGCCCGGCGCCATGTCGGCGATTCTCGGCCTCGACCCGGCTGCCGTTCGGACCGCGGTCGAAGAAGCGGCTCCGGCCGGTCGCGTGCAACTCGCAAATTTCAACGCGCCCGGCCAAATCGTCATTAGCGGCGACCGCGATGCGGTCGCGCGGGCCGGCGAACTCGCCTCCGCCGCAGGCGCAAAACGCGTCGTGCCGCTCAACGTCTCCGGCGCGTGGCACAGCAGCCTGATGGATCCCGCGCGGGAACGGTTCGCACCGTTCGTCGAACGCGCGCCGCTCGCGCTGCCGCGCTTCACGGTCATCTCGAACGTCGACGCCGAGCCCTATCGCGATATCGCGACGATCCGGCGGAATCTCATCGCGTCGGTCACGAGCGAGGTGCTCTGGCATGCGACGGCCGAGCGACTGGTCGCCGAGAACCTCGACCTGATCGTCGAATTCGGCGGATCGGCCGTCCTCGCGCCGCTTTTGAAGCGCGTTCCGAACGCGCCGCAGAGCCTCCACGTCGGCGATCCGCGCGGCCTCGAGAAGCTCGCGGATCTCGTTCGGGAACGGACGCTAGCGTCGTGAGCACGACCGACCTCGCGGGCAAAGCCGCGATCGTGACCGGCGCGAGCCGGGGCATCGGGCGCGCGATCGCGGTCGATCTCGCCCGCCATGGAGCCGACGTCGCGATCGTCGGACGCGACGTCGCGTCCCTCGCGGAGACCGCCGCGGAAGTCGAAGCCGCCCGGCCCGGCGCGCGCGTTCTGACGTTTACCGCCGACGTTTCCGACGCCGCCGCGGTCGACGCGTTCGTCGCCGAAGCGAACAAAGAATTCGGACGGGTCGACATCGCCGTCGCAAACGCGGGGCAGGCGGTGGACGGCCTGATCATCCGCACCAAGCCGAGCGATATCGACGCGATGTTGGACGTCAACCTCAAATCGGCGTTTCACCTCACGCGCGCGGTCGCGAGGCCGATGATGAAGCAGCGGACGGGATCCATCGTGCTCATCTCGAGCATCGTCGGGGTCGCGGGGAACGCCGGCCAGGCCGCCTACGCCGCGTCCAAGGCGGGCCTGCTCGGCTTGGCAAAGTCCGTAGCAAAGGAATTGGGCTCACGGAACGTAAGAGTGAACGCCGTCGCGCCGGGTCTCATCGAAACCGCGATGACGGAGTCGATGCCGGATGAAGCCCGCGCCCACTATCTCGCCACGATCCCGCTCGGACGGGCGGGAAACCCCGACGACGTGAGCGGAGTCGTCACATTTTTATGCTCGGACGCCGCCCGATACGTCACCGGTCAAACGATCGTGGTCGACGGCGGCTTTTTGATGTAGGATCGCGCACTCGCGCGTACATAGGGAGAACATGGCCTCAACAGACACCTTCGAACGGGTAAAGAAGATCATCGTCGAGCAACTCGGCGTCGAGGAAAATGAAGTTACGCCGGAAGCGTCGATCACGGACGATCTCGGCGCGGATTCGCTCGACCAGGTCGAGCTCGTCATGGCGTTCGAAACCGAATTCGGCATCGACATTCCCGATGAAGAAGCGGAACAGATCAACACGGTCGGCGACGCGGTCAAGAAGATCGACGATTCGCAAGCGGCCAAGTCGTCGTAACGGGCGATGCGGGCGTGGTGAGGTAGCGTGCTCGAAGCGTTAGGCGAGCGCCTCGGAGCGATCTTCCAACGGCTCGGAAGTCGCGGCCGGCTCACGGAGTCGGATGTCAACGACGTCGCACGCGAGGTCCGCATCGCGCTACTCGAAGCGGACGTCAATCTCTCCGTCGCCAAAGAATTC
>Ga0116229_10002310_pt1 | contig 30703 bp, 30 predicted proteins | sample S1TSphgellanicum_3_FD_87313 | JGI IMG/M metagenome (GOLD analysis project Ga0116229, IMG submission 87313) | Host-associated microbial communities from peat moss isolated from Minnesota, USA - S1T2_Fc - Sphagnum magellanicum MG | ecosystem: Host-associated > Plants > Peat moss > Unclassified...
CATCATCATCATCATCATCATCATCATCATCATCTTCTTCTTTCAGACCCAATTCCTGAAACCCATCTTCATGTTATCAGTTGGAAGTCTACTCCTGCTGCTTGTTTTGCAAGCAAAACAGGTTTCTCTTTAAACCTTGACTTCATTTGTGAGCACTGTGGGTTGTTCCAGTTATTTTGATTTTTGTTTTTGTGGTTTGTTTGATTTGTGTACGACTGGGTTCAGCAAAGATTGAAGAAGAGAAGAGAAAAGAGAAGAGGAGGAGGAGTAGCAGTAGTATTCTAGCATGGATCAGCAGCAGCAGCAGCAATATAGTAGGGAGCAAGGAGAGGGTGAGCCTGAGCTTGTCCATATTCCCAGGTATCAGGGACAGTCGGGAGGAGCAGTGCCTGAGGGCAGAGATGGTCGTGGACCTGCCCAAGAGACTCGTTATGGTGCTACTGCACTCGGCTCTGACGTGATTTCTGCTTCTGGATTCGATGCAAACGGTGGCGGTTCCGAACTGAAGCGGCAGAAATCTCAGGAGAATGGGTATGATCCCATTTGGAATCCGGATGCGGCGGCGCCCGAAACTGCAGCAAGCCAGAAGAAGAATGCAACTTCTGCAAATGTCGGTCTTCAGATTCCTGCGAATATCGATGGAGGAGCAGTGAGCAAGTCTGATCTTCCAGCTCCCACGGAAACCACTTCTGCTGGCAATTCCAACTCTGCAGAAGGTCAAAAAGAAGAAGATGTGACTGAGCTTGGCACTGGCACAGATGGATCTCTATGGCAGACTGGTGGAGATGCATCCGGCAAGCCACAAGAATCTGCAGCAAGTCACGGAACTCAGAATTCTGCGGTTTCAACTGAGACCCATCAACGCATTCCTTCTCCTACTGAAGTAGGATTTGGTGGCGGCTATGGTGCACCCAATGATGTCAACGATCTGCAAATCTCTGGTAGCGGATTAGATGAAGCTGGTAGCGAAGAAACTGGGACAGATTATGACGCGACAAGAGCTGCAGGAGGCGATGGATACCAACAACCTAAGGTCGGAGCTGATACATACAAGCAAGAAGAAAGCAAGCCAGACGCTGATCACCCGGCTGTAGAAGATCGTGAAGAGCAGCAGCAGCAGCAGGCACATAAGAAAGAGGGCATGATGGCGAGGATGATGGAGAAACTGCCAGGACATCTGCACCGCCATCGCCACAACAACAACAAAACTGCTATAGATCCTGCTGCTGCTAGTGATGAAAACGGCAGCGAGACTACTGATTCCGAACAGAAGAAGCAGCAGGGAGCTGGAGCCTTCACGAAACTGAAGGAGAAGCTCAAACCTGGCAACGACAACAACAACAACCAGAGTGAGTAGAAGTAGTACGCTTGCATCAAGCATGGGTTTTGATCGAGTCCCAAGAGACTTCTTCTTCTTCTTCACGATTTTTTTGCTTCTGATGAAATCAGAATTTGAACCAGCTTGTATAGCAATTGTTGCTGCAACATTGTGAGCTTCTTTCTTCTTCTTCTTCATCATGATTTTCCTTGCAGCTGAAATTAGGACTTGATCCTTGTTTAGTAATTGTTGCTGAATCTTGTGATCTTCTTTCTTCTTCTTCTTCATGATTTTTCTTTCTGTTGAAATTACAACTTGAACTTTGTTTCTTTGACACACCCCTTGCAGCTAGAATTGAAACAGGGGAATGGGTACTTGTTCAGCTGATTTGCACAAGATAAGAAGTGAAGAATCTGATATCTAAAGCTGTACACAAGCATCTCACACGTTAGGAGGGAAACCTAAGAAAATCCAAGAAAAAGTTAAAAGATCTGGATTTCTACAGAAATAGAGAGAACGTGAAGGACCTGCTGATGTAAACGCTGTAGACAAACATTCGAACAATAGATGGAAACCTCGGAATTTTGCAGAAACAGGAGAAAATTTCGCAACTGCTGAATTAGTATCAAATTTTGAAGAAACAAAAAATGATAAGTCACTAAAATTTTTGCATTTGCCATGATGTGGAGATACATGGAACCACAAACCCTATTCTTGTAACCCTCTAGAAAATAAAGTCTGGAGAAATTCTGTTCTCAACTTCCAAACATTGTCTTGCAATTCAACTAGCTGCAAAAAAAATAATTTGTGAATTCTTCTGCAGCAGGTGAAAAAATCTATCTCCCTGCCGACATACAACCTACCTCCAAATAGACTTCCAAACAAACTTGCACATCTGCAATTTGCAACCAGCAACAAAAAAATTGCAATTTCTGCAGCAAGTGAAGAACAATATCTCTTTGTTTTAGTTTGTGAGAAACACTCTTGAGGACAAGATGGACTTCAGAAATTTCTGAGCCACATTAGAATGTGACAAAACGATAACGCAGAGATTTGGCTCAAGTACTTAGGAGTTCCCTGAAGAATGAGAAAGATGGTATAACTCTTTAGATCCTGTGTGGCTGCATGATCCAATGTTTCAAAATTCTATGCTCTTGTCTATGGGACTCACATCTTGATTTTGTTGTCCAATGGAAGTTGGAGCTCTGGTTTTGCACAAGAATGCAAATCTCCTTCCCGTAGTGCGAATGAATGGAGGTTTTCTATGAATGGACACACTGAACAAATGGTCAAGCAATGCTTTTGTGGGGGGTTCTATTCTGTAAGTAGTTGGCTCTCTCCCCTAGATTGTGATAACATACTAGTAACAGCCCCAATTAAGGTTCGGTTCATTCTTTGCTGGGACTGTATTTGGAACAGCAAATTGTCTCAAAATTTCATTGATTTCACAAAAATTGATAAAACCATTTGCTTCTGTATTCACCCCCATTATCAGACCTTAACACTTTAACCAATTTATTTGGTTTTGTTTTTACATTTTTTTTATATTGCTTGAATTTATCAAACACTTCAGATTTATGTTTTAATAAATAAATAGTTGTGTACCAAGTTTTATCATCAACGAATCTTAAAAACTATTGACATTCGAAATAAGTTGGGAGGTTTAAAGGCTCACAAATATCATGATGGATCATGTCTATTATAGTACATCATTAGATCTTGTTTGGATTTTATCCTATTTGGTTTGCTTAGTATACGTGATTCGCAAAGGAAAAGTTCTTTCTCATTAAGTTATATTCATGTACGCATAGTTTGAACTTATTTCAAATGATTTTGGTTTGTGTCCTAGACAAAGATGCCATACATTGACCTTATTAACATTCATTATAGCAAGAGCAACGAAGAAATTTGTCCAATCTTTGTTAGTGCTACCTAATTTATAGAGGGTCGGTCTCTATTTTACAAAGTAGCAATATGTTGATCAGAAGCATTGTGTAAAATGCATTGTTGATTTTTAATTAAGATTTCTCCTCCAGCCTGATCAAGCTACTTTGCAATAGTTGATTTGCAAAAAATAAGTTTTTCTTAAGTCCTAGCACATATAGGACATTAGGAATCTTCCTAATTTGTCCATTTTCTAGTTTTATTAACACTTCTATGAATGATATTCTCTCTTAAAATTTCCACTTGTCCATGGTCATTGTTAGTATATGTCACAAACAAAGAAATATCATGGGACATGTGATGGGTAGCACCACTATTAGTATACCAAGTGCCTTCATGGCCCTCATTGACAACATATAGTTTCTTACTAAATGTCATTATGTTGGATTGTTGTTTAACCCGTGCTTTTGCAACAATACCAGCATGACAATCCTTAATAATGTGACCAGTCTTTTTGCAATAAAAACTTGTGAGGGGTTCCTTGGTGGGTTCATATTTCAAATTTTTCATCTGTTTCTGCTTATTGAAAGGCACATATTTTCCCTCTTTATGCCTAGGATTATACAGTTTCTTTCCTACATAAATAGTTGGAAGAAAATCTTATGCAAAATTTAAATTTAGCATAATAATTTCTTCTTGCAATAGGTCTATTATTAGTGCTTGTATGGTCAAATTTGGTCGTTATCTCAAAGAACTCATTTGCATGCTTCTTAACAATGAAAGCATCACCTCATCATCAAAAATTGGTTCTCATGCTAATAAAATTTCAAGTAATGATCTGAACTTATGAATGTGTTTAGTCATATTTTCACCTCCCTTCATATTCAATGTTGAAAGTTTATCTTTTAAAAACATCTTGGTTATTGCATCTTTGGATTCAAAGATGTTTGCCAATTCTACCCATGCTTTTTTTGAAGTAATTTTAGATTGAACATGTGAATTCTAGAAGGTTTACACATTAAATTAGCTACACCTTTGCTTTGTAAACTAAAGAAGTCATTTCATGGATTGTGTCAATCATCATGCGCATGGTTCTCGTAGTTGGATAGCTATTTACTCAAATACAATTTTCAACATACAAAAGTTAATTCAAATGTCTACTTCAAGTTTTTTGATTCCAACCAATTTTTAATCTTTGCAGTTTATGTTGATGACTACATTGTCATTAATAATAGGTTGTTGCTTAATTAAAACTTAAAATCCATTCTTCAAAAGGAATTTGAAATGTCTAATGAAGGGGAAATTAATTATCTATTAAGTATGCAAGTTCTATGCAATCGGATAGGAACATTGAATTTTCCCTCAAGGTATTTTATTTTTGGTGTCACTAGTGGCTATTACATTGTTGTTTAAGTCAACTTTAAATTATCTTGTTGCACAAAGGTCTTATGTGTTTTGGTTTTGATTGCATTGTCAAGTGTGGGGTTTAAAACCCAAATGAAGCATTAGAGTTTTTTTTTTGGTTTTGATCATTACATTTGTCAACATCTTAGTTTCCATTATCATGATTGAGTGTTCTATGTTTTATTATGTTCATCATTCAATTTGCATCATCAATGGTCATATTCAATTGTTCTTTCAATTTCCATTGTTGTGGGTTGTATTCTAATCATTACTACAAATCATGTTTTTTAATAGGTTCAAATTTATTAATTTGTCATTTTTAATTAAGGACATGTACATTTTGACTAAAGGTCACGTGCTTGAATGACACATGTATTTTTTGATTGATCAACTTGACTATAGTGGTTTATTTAATTAAATACATATAGTCAAGTTGTACAACCTTAGTCAAAATGGTTAATAATTTTTAGTCAAGTTAAACATTTAATCAAGATGGCCAATGATTTATAATCAAATGTGACATGGTTTACTATCTTATGTATTTAGGTACTCTTATTTATTCACCCATTTATTACTTAACTAATTGCTTACCTACCTATTACCCACCCACCTACATACTATTTACCTACCTACGTACCTACCTATCTACCTATACCTTTTCATGTACTTACTTATGTACCTACTTATATTTTATACTAACCTATTTAGCCATTAGATTTGGCATTAGGTGTAGCTTAAATTGAACCATTAAATTTGATCATTTAATATAACTTAAGTTTAACCACTAAATATAGGCACTAAATAAAACTTAGGTTTAGTTACTAAATTTACCCATTAAGTTTAGCCATTTTGTTTAGCCAATAGGTTTAACATATGTTTAACCACTGTGTTTAGCTAAGTTGTAATCATTGTATTTAACCACTAGGTTTAGCCATTAGGTTTAATTTAAGTTTAACCATTATGTTTAGCTAAAGTTAAATCATTATGTTTAGCCATTAAGTTTAGCTTGAATTTGCCATTATGTTTAACTAAAGTTTCATTATGTTTAGCCATTAGATTTAGCCACCAGGTTTAATCATGATGTTTAGTCAAGGTTTAATTATTATATTTAACCACTAGATTGAACCATTAGGTTTAGTCAAAGTTTAGCCATGGAATTTAGGCATTAGGTTTATCACCTAAATTTAGCCATTATGTTTAACCTAATTTTAACCACTAGTTATCACCTATATTTAGCTAATGTTTAGTTATTATGTTTAGGCATTACATTAAAGCACTAATTTTAGCCACTAAGTTTAACCATTTGATTTAACCATTATTTTTAACTTATTTTTAGCCATTAGTGATCACCTAGGTTTAACCATTATGTTTAGTGATGTGAAATAAACATGTGAAATAAAAAAAATTTGACAAAAGTTGAACATCTTTGTTAGTGTTATCCATTGGTGAGGACTTGGTTTATCATTGTGAGGGTTTGGTGTTCAATTCCTTATACTTGCAACCTATGTGCATGTTTAGAGAATTAAGGTAGGTAGGTTAGACTAAAGTAGCTTGGGGAGGTAAAGTTAGGTTAATTAGGCTAAGTTAGCATCTACCTATTTAAGTTGTTTTTTTAACATGCCTAAACCTATTGACTACCTACCTACCTACCTATTAATTTCAAAAATAATAATCCAAAAAATGATATTAATTTAAGTATAAATTTGACTAAGTCAAATGTTCCACTATCTACTAGTCAAACACAATAGTTAATCATTTTATTAATCACATTGCCAATGATAAAAACAAGGTCCAAATTGACTACCTAGTTGTGTTGGCAGGTCCAAATTGATTTGTTCAGGTTGACCGGGTGGTTTTTTTTACACCTATCATTTTGGGTATTTTTTAATTAAATAACCCAATAAAAAAAACCATGAATTATAATAATGAATGTTTTTCTAATTTCCATTGTCGAATGGGTGTTTTATGGTTTTGGTTTGTTGATTTGTCATTAGTAATTTCTTCATTGTTGTAGAACTTCTTCACCTTCTTTAGTTTAAGGTTTAAAATGTGTTGTATTTTACATTTTTTATGTTTTAGTTTTCTTTGTTGATTTACAATGAATGCAAATAGTCAAGATTTTTTTATGAATGAATGATAGAAGATTAACAAGGATTTTCTTCATTTAAAACTAATTATGATGTTGGCATTTGTGAAGCCCAAGGGGTTGGGAATGGTGGTGGTGGGGTTGGGATCAATGATGATAGTTTGAATATGAAGCAAGTCCTAGTGAAATAATTATTGATAGAGAGTTTGATGAAAACAACTTGGAGATTTTTGAAGTGAAAGCTACTGCACAATAGTAACGACTACTTGTCCAACTAAAACTTAGCAAAAAGTTTTAAATCACATGGCAAAGATTAACAAGTATGTGGGCATTTTTCAAATTTAATGATCTTAATGTTATTGTGAATGTTTATAAATATCAAAGAATGATTATGCATTTTCTACCAAAATGTGCAATAAGAAAAAATAGGTCAAAGTTCTACCCAAAGCTAGAAAGGCTTGGTTATGTATAACAAAAGCCATGGCACAAGTGTCATGAGTCATCATGTTGATTCAAAACATTTTGCAATTTTGAAGTTGTATCAAAAACAATGTTCCAATGCTACCACAAAATTTGATGTTCACCAAATTGCTAAAAAGAGGATGAAGCCAATTGTGGCCTCTATTGTTGATTTCTTCAATAGTGGTGTCCCATGGAAAAAAAAACAAACCTTATTCAAGAACAATTACTTGAGGATTTGGTACTCTACATCACAAAGGGCTATCATCCATTGAACTCTATTGAAAACATCTAGTTAAAAAGGCTTATCCTTCATCAATGTAGTTGAGTTGTGTTTCCTAACAAATGATAACTCATTAAATGAAGTTATCCAATGATGGTTAGCAAGGCCATGGAACAATATTTGTTTGCTACCCTTACTAAAGCAACCGTAATTACTACCACTTTTGATTTGTGGATGTCCCAAGGAGGCTTTGACATGTTTGTGTTTGTTGTAAACTACATCAACAAAAAGTGAGAAACATGCCATATCACAATTGAATTTTTCGAGGTTCATGAAACATCATGGGCCACCATGGCTATGCAATTGAGGGATTTGTTTACAACTTCGTATAAGTTGTTGGACAAGGTCATAACATATGTTAAAGATGAAGGTGTCAATTTAACACCTTCACTATGGCCTTAATGAGTTTCATTATAGTTGTCATAGCCCTATGCTACCATTTGTTATGGGCATGCCATGTCAAAATGTTGTCAATATGCTACCAATGACCTTAAAATATGTGGTGGAATGGGAGAGGTTTCTATTAAAGATTTTAAGTCTTCTTTGTAGAGACTATTATTTAGATAGGAATGGGTTAAAGTTTGTAGAGATACATCCATTCACCTTCAAAAAATTGAAGGCTCTTGTCAAAACATGGTTTGCATTCAAAAAAACTCAAGTTCAAAAATGCCATAAATCTTTGTTATTCAAGGCAAAGCATTGCTCTATAGAGCAAAATTCCTATTCCTTAGACATGGGCTGTGGCACAAAAAGTGTCAATTTTTTTGACTTTAGTGGTTACATAGTGTGTTTTAAACCAATCCCGAGGGTATTGGTTATTGTTTAATGTAATTTTTGCTACCATATCCATGTGTGTTATGATGTGTAACAACAATTCTAGTACAAATGATGTGATGCAAGTATATGGCTAACAAAAATCTACTTTATTGTTTAAGGTTTAATGTTTTTTGTTGGCTTTGGTTTTTTGGCCTTTTGTTTAATGTCTTTGAGTTTTTGTTTAGGTTTGTTTTGTTTAAGTTTTTTGTTTAAGGTTTTTCAATTAGGGTCTTTAGTTTAAAGTTTTTTGGTTTTATCTTTAAGGTTTTTGTTTCAGCTCTAGTTTTCTAGTTTTATATTTAGGGTTTTTGTTTAGGTTCTAAGTTTTTGAACTTTTTTGTTGAATTAAGTGTATTTGAAGCTCTAATTCTATTGAAGAAGTTGCATTGGGGCTACTTAAAGTTGAAATGTCCATTTTCAAAAAGAACTATAAAGCCTACAAATGCATTTAATCTTTCAACTTGGTGAATAAAACATGAGTAGCCCTTTCCTAATATTTCATATTTAGCATGACAATTCATGGGCATTGTTGGTTCATAGATAGAAACTAAAAGAGTTTTCAATATGACAAGAGTCATCACAGGTTTGAAATGTTGTTGACTTGGGATTAAGAATCTGAACAAGTTGGTTCTTGTTATGAAGAATTGGCTAGATGATCTTGGATTTGGGTGCACAACTAAGCCTAAATCGATTAAGGAATACCTCGAGATTAAAAATGGCATGGTGTTGGAAAATGAAGATTTGATTGTTGATTTCGATTTGTTTGAAGAAGATTGTTTTTGATTGCCAAAAAAGTTTGGATGCATAATATGTGAGGAGCAAAATGGGAGCTACCTAATTGCAATTGGGATTTGGTTTTTATTATTTTGATTTTGTTGGTTGTAGGTGCAATAACCCTAATGGAAGATTGCCCTAATTTGTGTTGTGTGATTTTTTGGATGTGCATGTACCCAAACCCTAAGGGGTAGAGTGCTTTACCGATGAGCAAAGGAAAAATGTGAAGCACATTGAGTTTTTCAGAGCTCCATAGTAGGTTTGTGTGGTGTCAATGTTGCTTGAAATATGTGTTATAGATTTGTTGTGGGGTGTATCTTTTTGCAAAACTCTAGTTTTAAATTGAGGGACTACATGGGTTTGATGAAACTTCATTGGGTGATTCTACTAGGGTTTTCAGGTTGTAGATTGTAGTTTGACACAAAGTTGCAAATTTGAGTCATTGAACCTATGGTCAACTTCCACATGACCAAATAGTCTTGAAATTTGAAGGGGTTTGATGCAATTGTGTTGAATGAATTCAACAGAACATCAATTGTTTGAATCAGTTTCAATGCATAGCTGCTTGAGTGTCTTAGTTTGTGTGTGCATGGTTTGCAAGAGTTTGAGAATGCATTTCACCCCCACCAGTGTTGGTCACACACAAAGTGTGAGACCATCCACTCCACCATCATGAAAAGCAGTGACAAACTGGCATGACCACCCCCTGTCATCATCAAGCTCCTTCCTGATGGTGGGTGTAGATAAGTATATAATCATCAGCCCAAAATCTGGGCAAACCATTATACAAACTGTGTGCTGAGTTTGTCCCATTTCCAGACTTAACAGAAAGAACCCAGTCATAATCTTGGCTAGCACTCAGAAATATAGTGAATCAAAAACATCAATAGTATCCTCATTCAAGCTATATAACAAGCTTGTGAGGGTGAGCTTATTTTGGAGAATGCTGGATAACATATGCAAAGCTTCTCAGTGTTGTCTTATTTCATAGAATCAATGAACAGTGCAAACCATCCTAAGAAAGATCTCCTACATCAGAAGTGGCTCCCTGGTGTAGTTGATTTCTGTCATTGCAAGTCTACCTCTTTGGCCACATCAACTGCTACCTGGTCAGTCAAGAAATAACATGCAAAGGAGGTTCCATTATATCTGGGATTGCTGGAAATTACAAACGCATCTTAGTACAACAGAGTAAATTCCTTACTCAATGTGTTCTGTTTTATGAGACCCACATACTTAGCATACAAGGTTTGAGCAATTTTGAGAGCATCACCTTCTGGGTGTACAGGATATAGGTCTGTAGCATCTTGCCAATTGTTTGTCAAGGCTATCCACTGTTCTCTCCAAGCATCAAATGGGAAAGAAGAATTTTGATAGAGAGCTTGTTTCAAGAAACCAATATAGAGTGAAGCCCGAGGTTGGTAGTAGTCACGCATCAAACCACTCCACATCTTATTTGCTGCATGAGAACAGAACAGTGTCAGGTAGCCAGTTACCTGTGAACATCTGATAAACCTGTCTGATGTTCTGATTAATGCATTGACCAAGAGACAGCTACACTAGATAATCAACAGTACAAATTGAAGAAATACAGAGTTCACTTCATCCATTTCTTTCTGGAATTGATTTTCACTTAAGCAAAAAGCATGGTTCAATGCACAATAACATGGTCGTGCAAAGGCCACACCTGTACATGGTTTGCTCCAACAATTCCAATGTACACAGTATCATGAAAGCAAGCATTTCTGGTGGAAGATAGACACAGCAATTCCAAACAAAAAATATCAAACACACTGCTTACCATAGTCATGGAGTGGGCTTGGCTTGTCAGGAGTATTGTCAAACCACATTGTGATCTGTGTCCTTGCATTCCATTCATACTGCCACAAAATCTCCAAGACAGATCATGCATACATCAGAAGAAGAAATGTTCATGAAAAAGCTACAATCCCCAGTTTTAAACAGGTACTAGCTGATTCACATGATTAGCAAAAGCCTGCATTCACCCTACTTTCTTGACTCTTGATGCTATTGAAGTTCTCTTTTCAGATAGGTTGAACTCCCTCATTCATCAATCTTGTATTTGTTATCAGGTTCACCAACAGATTCAGATCACATTATGTCAACTGTAATCCATCCATGTTGAATACAGAAACCTCATAAGATGTCTCCAGACTTTCAAAGGAACTCTCATGCATGCCCCTACCAGAACTCCAAATCCTCAACCCTTGTGCCTAGCATGCATCTTTCTACACCTTTTACATGTGGCAGTGAACATACAAGCTTTTCATCTGCCTCTGTGGTTGAAAGAGCCTTGGCATCTTCCAGCCAAGGCCCTAGCAAAAATCCTTCACTAGAGCTGAGTAACGTGTCCAAGTCAGACAGAAGCTCCAGAAAGCAATCACTTGTCATCTCCACTTTGGCAACATTCTGGACTTGAAAATCTGCCAGAATCTGAGAAAGAAGCTGATTTGCTAGCTTTGACAGCACCTGCCTTGTTAAGTCCACCACATCGTACCTGCCAACCACATACATAACTCATTTAGAAAACTTCACTCCTAATGTGGTACTTTGAAGGGAACCTCATCAGTGGGTATCACAAATCTGGCCTAACAACTATGAGCCTTGAGCTTCTGCAGTCATCTATTGGGTGTAAACACACATGTCCCATACCTCAGCTTTATCTTAGGAATGTGCACTGTAAGTGTACACAGATCATCATAAGGTATTGAAGGACACCCCCAAAATTGATACAAGTGGCCTTATTTTTCTTGCAAGCTTGACACTGAAAGTAGTAAAAGAGCAGTTTGACCCAGACAGATGTACCATGAAGGTCTGAGACAGTGATTGGAAACACAGCTTTGGCTAAATGTCTACACAGAGAGACACACACAGAGATGAGAAAGACCTGTATGGCTGGTTGTCACCAAGGCTGTCCCCTGAAGCAAGAAGAAACTGCAAGGCTCTTGCAGCATCTCTGGGAGAGTACCACAAGTGTGGAGGATGACCTAAAAGCTGTTGCTTTGTTGACAACTTTGAATGGATGGAGTTGCTTGTCAGTCTCAACCTGCTTTGACTGGACTCTCCATTGAGCACTGATAACTGCAGTGTAGGACTGTTATCTGGAAAGTCCACTATTGTATCTCCATTATGATCCTGCATAAGCATTTAAGAGTGACTGTTCAACATCTGACTTAACATATTAGAGAAATCCTTAAAGTGACCCTGCCTTTGGGTCCTCCTTTCACCCCCTATCCATAAAGTGCAGGAATCATGGGTGAAACTCAGTACCACAGTATCTAATGCACAGGATTCAAAATAATTCAAAATATGGGCAACAATAAGCACAGCAGCAGTGAAGGCACTTAGGAAAAAAAAGAAAGACAGTGAAACTCAGATTACCATAAAATTCAGTGTAATATGAGTTTCACTGTGTCTTCACACCCCATTTAAATGAAATGTACTTTTTTCTAATCTCACCTCTCTTAATGACCAAACTCAGGGTACTGATCCTGTGTTTTCTTCACTGTATGGATATCTCTATTAAGGTGCCACAATATGAGGACAAGCATTGCCATGAATACTAACTTGCTGCATCAGATGGTTGCACAAAAAAACAAACAAAGGTCTCCAGGGATAAAAAACAGATAAGGGGAAAGATAAGGGAATGTTACAGCAATCCCATCCGAGCAATTGTAAATGGATCGATGCAATATCTTCCACGCTGTTCTTGCATCTGCTACAGATTTTCCATACCTTCTTGCTGAATAAGCCTCCACCCAATTCTGGATCACAGACAGGATTGTCATGCATCACTCACCAACATGCACTGCACAGATACTGCTGATTTCCCACAAAACTTTAGAAGAAACATCAGCACCTCCAGGTGGATTAAACAAGGCTTAGTTATGAGCAGAAGGTGAACACCTCCTTTTGATAGGGGAAGAGACTACCTCCACATCAACACTTCCATTGCGAAATGCCATCTCGGACATCAAATCATACACCACTGGATTTTGTTCAATGCCTTCCATGCACATGCCAACACCCACCTGAAATTTCTCCCATGAAACAAGCCTCATAAGTAACTCACATATTCAAGCTCTATTGAATACCATGAGGGCGAGTGGACACCACCTTCTGGACCTTTGAAATAGCATCCTCCAAATACAAGACATCAGGGCCTCAATAGCAATGTTATCAGTAGTATCTCTCTGTTCCCCTGTTAGACAAAACCTCTTGACTTGGCTGCTTATCCAGAAGTGAGCTGCTCAGAAAGGTTCTGTGATTGAAAAATGGGCCTCAGAAGTTGAGAGAAACTACCATTGTAGAATTTGGACTGGTCAATGCTTCAATAGGGCCTGCACCCACCACATCAAGCCGCCCATACATCTCCAGATTCCCTCCAAAATTGTGTAGCATGCACCTGAAAGGGACTTAAATCTTCTTCAAACTTCTCACTGTGGACATTCTTTTCCTCATTTGTTTCTCTGAATCAAAATCTCTTGCCTCCAATCCTCCTTTTCAACCCATTGAGGAACACATCTCACTGTTAGAAATACATATCTATCAGCCAATAGTAGTCTACTCCACCTGCTAAGCACCTTTATGTTCTCTCACAAGGAACAGCTTCATGTGAGAGAGACAACTATTTACCAGATGTAAGGGATGCCATAAAAGTGATTTGATCGTTGCCAGACAGGCTTCACATCAGCAAAGAGGTCCAAAACTATCATCTTCCCGACTGGAACTGAATGCAGCAATGCCTGCAAATGTCAGTTTTGCACAGTCACACATTCAATAGACTACCTTCAGCAAACATCAGTACCTGAATTGGACACCATATACCATAATATGTGGCCCAATCACCTTGATGAACGGAAAAGAAAACCTTGAAGGAAGACCTTATACTGTTTACTCCTGAAATACAACAACACTAGGACTCTGCCATGTAAGGTTGTAATCTCCTTCTAGTATGCATTAGGCAAAGCAAACAGTAAGAGCTATAATAGAATGCTATCATAGCACCTGCATTTGTGGGGGCTGCCAATAGGAATCATCAGAAGCAAACAACCAACCCTGTACAGGCATTTGAACACAGTCAGGGGTAAATGTCTGCTCAATAGAGTAGCTTAATGTCTCCTCAAGGCATGATAACAAAACACAGGAAATGACTTAATCAGGGAGGATTGAAATTTGATGAGTGCCTGCATCAGCCAGATTGCATCTTGATCACCAGCATTCATTGCTTCGAAAACAACTGCACCAAGAGCTGCAATGTAGACTGGGTCATCTGTTGGTGGTTGATTCTCATTGAAGGTATCACTTTGCAAGACAAAACACCAGAAAAGAAATAAAAAATGACATCAGCTGGTACACAAAAGACTGAAACTAATTCTGAACTATGAGATCTACCTTGAAAAGTCTACTGTTCACAGGATACCTTTAAAAATACATATAGTGAATGACAGTAACTTCATCTAAGGATTCATAGCAACCCCAAGTGTGCTGTCTAGATATCTGAACCTCCCCTTCTGACAAGGGTGCTCTTCTGACAAAATGGAAAGTCAAGAGAGTCCAGAGCAGTGACAAAACTAACCAATTATAGATGTGCTGGGTTCCGCCATATTCTGCAGAGAATATATCAGGCACAGGTCAATGCACATGCTGACTGTTTACTAGTTCCAATGTGAAACCATCCTCTTTGGAACATCCATACTCAGTTCAAAGAGGCAACAGACAACCAAATAATAAAGAACCTCTGTGAAGGTCTACAGACAATATGTATCCATGAGATTGGATAGAAAACTCCACAACAACATTTGAAGGTACACATTACATCTGTTCCGGCCAAACCAAAACAAACACAACTAGAATGAGTGTGTTCATAATCGTGTGAGTGTTGATAACAAAGTCATCAGATACCTTCAATCTGTTGTAAGATGAAGGCTTTTCCAATCTCCACAAAAAGTGGGTCTGTGGGGTCCAAAAGATATGTACAGCACCACCTTGGATCACCATCCACTGTATTCCTGGTCATGCATGTGCTCAATTTTCAGCTCAAATGGTTGGATGCCATCCTAGGTCACAATCATTTCTGTCTCTCCTTGTCTACCAGCTCCATACCGCGCGCACTCTCCAAGAACTAACTTCCAGGTTGGCCACACTACACAAATCTCTTTCAATGCTAAACTCCAAATTGTCAACGATACTGTAATTGTCAAGGAAAAGGAGAGCTACAATGTAATAGAATCAGATAAGGACTAAGTGCAAACCATTCGCCTAGCCGCGTGATTTTGGCATTGGGGTAGATTTTGGATATGGCAGCTGGGACATTTCCAGAGAAAGCAGGTAATACTGTAGAAGCACTAGCAAGGCCAAGGTCAGAATTTGTACTAGCAGAGAATGATCTGATGTAATCTGACTCCCAGCCATGAATGTCCATTACTGGAGGCATCTCTTTCATACACCTCGGAGTCCAAGCCACACAGTGTAAAAGAACTCTATTATCATGACATGAATTACAATCCTAACTTCTTGCCATACAAATATACAAGCTTATGTATGAATCACCAATAGCCAATGACATATTTATTGAGTCTCCATGTGGTTTGAGGCAACAAGATCTATAAGAAAAGGGATGATGCAGAAAACTGACAGGTGCTTCATCAGGAAGGAGCATACCAGGAGTCATGCCAAGATCCCGCATGCGAGAAAGAATTCTGATCTGCAACTGCAGCTGCTGGTCCAGCCATGCCTGTGGCAATGGTCCTCCCCACCTGGCAGCACTCCAATGTTTGGTTGATCAGTTACCATTTCAGCAGGTGTCTTTATGCATCCCTCTGCAAGTTCCTGCAAATGGTGCCACTACACCTGATGGGAAAGTCATTTACCTATGAAGATTCCCCATTCGAGCCCAAGCAAGGAAAGCTGGACCACCAAAGTAGTCGTCCAAGTCAGACTTGGTTAAGTTGAAGGTTTTGCTCTGTCAAAGACTTCTGCACTGTTCAGTTGTCAGCCCAAAAAATGAAAACAACCCAATTTTGATTTCTCACCCCTCACTATGCACTGTGTCTTGGACCAACTCTTGCATGTAGATGCATATGATGATTTGGCAGTGGAAGGGAGGGTTAAGTTACCTGTTAGCAACAACCAGAGATGAGAGTTTGATATCTACCTACAGCAGACCAAGCTGATGACTCCACGCAAGGAATTCCCAATGACCAACTCCTTGGTACCAAAAGAATCCACTTAGCCTAACAGGGGAACCTAACCAGAAGATCATCAAAGAGTTCTTTAAAGGTGAAGATCTGCTATATAGATCCACAATATTTGGGAAGAGAAATATATGATCAACCTGAAAGACTTTTTGCCAAATTGCCTCTTGACCAGTAAAAGCCAGTGGCAAGTTGATGCCTTGCAAGGCCATCCAATCAATCTCCTTCTCCCATTGGTCCCATTTCCACCACACATAGGAGTCTGCCAAAACAGCATATGTGTGGAATCATCATTGCTCAGTCTCCACTCCCAAATTAAAGTGAGCTTCATGTTCTCATCTTTCACAAGACCAAGTGTCAACTGTAACAAACATAGTATGAGTGTATATTCCAACAACTGTCTCATCTTGACCTTGACACGAGCCATCCACACCAGTCCAGTTTTCCAAGAGAAGAAAATTCCTGATTGCATGCTGGGGCTGATGGCTATGTCTGCAGTTGCCTTTTCAATCAATCATTAACTTCCATATTACTTTGAAACTGGACTCTCAGTGTTTGTAAGGCAAGCTTGAAAGAAACAACTACATACAGCTTGATGTGACAACATTCTGGTAGTAGTTCCACTCAACAACCCGGTGTATTGTTGTTCCCCCATCCTGCAACTGTGGCAGTGACCCAGGTGGAGGAATTGTAAAGAGCTGTGCCCCTCCTGTCTTGTCCCAGGATACATGGGCACCACACCAATACTTGATATACCAGTGCAGGCCTGCACAGAGCTCCACACCTGTTGTCCCCAAAATACTGCAAGAATAAAAACATATGATTATATTGCAGAAAGAGATGAAGCCTGATCTGCAAGCAAACTGCAAAGAGGAGCAAATGTTCAAACAATGCAACCATATGGAATGTATATAAGCCTATATGACCTGGTCCAACCAAAACCCTACTATTTCTGAGTAGAGGGTCTGAGCACTTGATTGTCAAGTTTCATCAAAGGGCTATCCTTGATCTATCAGCTAAGAATTCTAACTAGCTCAGATCTGACATGAAAGATTTTTTCTTGCAAAAGGGTAGTACCTAAGCTCTAGATTTCCTATCATGTATGGCTTCCAGCTGAAGTAGAGTGTTAGGGTTAAGCAGGAATTGTCAGAATGTCTCACATAAGATCAACAGAGTTTAGACATGAATTAGTTGAGCTAAGCTCTAGGATTTCTATCCTGTATGGCTTCCAGCTGAAAGAGGTAGAGTTTAGGGTTAATAGAGAATTGTTAGATTGTCTCACATAAGATCAACAGAGTTTAGACATGAATTAGTTGAGCTAAGCTCTAGATTTTCTATCCTGTATGGCTTCCCACTGAAAGAGGAAGATCATTAGGGTTAAGAGAGAATTGTCAGAATGTCTCACACATAAGATCAACAGAGTTTAGACATGAACTAGTTGAGCTGGAAGTTTACAACAAATTAAGCCAGCTTGCTTTCCAACATACATATGCTCTCAAGCTTGCTACCAGTTAATAAACAGTCATCTGGATGTCACATCCAATGGACAGGTGGAGAAGGAAGGTCTAGGGTTTAAGCATTTACGGTTTAACAGTCATGCAGCTATGGTTCCAGACATATGGTTTTGCACTTACATATTTAAAGACAATGAGTGATCAATCCAAAGACCAGGCTTGGATTATCATAACCTCTGCAAGCCTGCATTCTTGTTCAATGTGAATGCATCATTGATTGACACAGGGCATTCTGTGACAAGAGAGGAGCATCATTTTAGGATGGGAAGAATGTATGTATGTATGCATTCCTAGGAGGAGCTTGAAGATATAATAGGGATGTCAATACCAGAGCTGACAGGGTGAGAGACCTTATTTCTGGTGCGGCTCCTGCTGCTTGCAGACCCGAAGAAGGATGATTACGTATATGAAAGCAGTACTTTCCACTACAATCTTCCTGTTCCAAAATCAAAGAATTAGTTTAGACTCAAAGACAATGACATGACGTAGGGATGAATATTGCTGCCATAGGAGCAGAGGGAAAGGAGAGGAAGAGACGACGCTTTTCTTTTCATTTTTAAAACCTTGGACACAATGCGTAGCTCGAAACTTGAAGTATGATTTGGGAGAAGTCTCGTCAGTACACCCCGTGCTGCACGCTCCTGAACGGATGCCTCCGATCTTTCCGCTTCCGCTCTCTTCCAAAAGCCACCAATCTCATGCATTCCAGAAGCTTGCACATACCATGGCTGCACTATGACAAATAAAAGTACCAACGGTAGTAACCGCAAAATCTCCATTCTCCTCCGTCCAAATAGCAGGACAAAAACAATTTGCAATATTTTCTTATGCACAATTCCGCGAATGTTCTGAAGATTTTTCCATCTCTACGAATTCCTCGACGACACGAGAGAGACGAGAGAGAGAGAGAAGAGGAAAGAAGATGCGGAGCTCGTTAGCGTCTACATTACTCAGAAGGCCTGCGCACATGCACACAATTTTGTCCGCTCAGCCACAAAAAGTGGCCCTGACAGCCGTTCTTCCGCTCCGCTCAGGACGGCTTGCACAGCTCGTCCGCTTAGGTCGTCCGCTCAGCTTCTTTTTGCCAAACTACCCTATTCAAAAATTGCTGCAGCCCACCGTTCCTTGAAGGAAAAAAGTACTACTACCACAGAAGACCCACAATCCAAAAAATAATAATTGCTAACCCACATGGCCACAACCTCAAAAAATAAAAATTGTGTCCTTCCTTAAACACAGTCCTTCTTCACAGTTCTTCTTTTCTCAACATGTCTCAATCACCTCCCAAGGATTTTTCTTCCATGTGTCTTCTTCTCCATTCTCCGCCATTCTCCTTCACGAGGGTCTCAAACTACAGTGCTCGCATACCTGCAAATGCATCTTTGCATATGCCATAGCTCGACCAAGTCTATCTCATTGAAGTAGGAGAGATGTGAGGGCAGTACAATGGTCAAATGATGTTTTGTCAACTTTGTTGGATTTGTATGAGGAGAAATATTTGACATTTGCCCGTGGATCTTTTCAAGTCAAGGATTGGGAAGACATTTGGAAAAAGATTGTGACATATATTCTTACAGAAAATGTGAGGACAACAACTCAATGTCATGACAAATGGGACAAGATGAAGAAGAAATATTTTCAAGAAAAGACAGCACAAGGTGTTGTCGTGACATGTAGTGTCGTGAGGGTGCAAATCCGTAATAAACTCTACTAAACAAAAAGACTAAAGCTAGTCAAAGATATAAACTAATTAATCAAAAAGAGATGCACGCGCACACACACACACAGATATATATATATATATATATATATATATAATGCACAAGAGAAGGCTAAGATGAAATTCTCATTGAATTGCAAAAAAAAAAAAAACATGAAATGTATGTAGACGTTGGCCGTGCAATGGTCGTCGTGAACATCTAGAAATCCTATCTAATTATGGAGGAAACTCTCTTAACAAAGGAATTCTAGAAAAATTAAAAAGAGAAAGGATGGGCTTGGTCTTTTATATAACCGCCAACAAACTGAAACCCTAAGTACCTAATAATGTACAATCATCTAAAACCATACATTAACCCTAAAAGCGCACCTGGGCATGCCCGTAACTAACCATCATGTATGAAGCCATGTATGGGCATGACAGTTGTCGTGACATACGGTGTCATAAGGGTGTAAATTCGTAGTAAACTCTACTAAACAAAAAAACTAAAGCTAGTCAAAGGTATAAATTAATTAACCAGAAATAGATGCACGCACATATATATATACAATGCACAAGAGGAGGCTAAGATGAAATTCTCATGTATCCCGCCCCCCAGACCTGAGCCAGGAAAAACGTGGCATGGTCTAAGTAGGAATCAAGGTGTTGTAGGAGAACATGATGAATAGTACCAATTGTCGGCAAGAACTTGAGTGAGCTCTAACTTGAGGCAGAAGAAATGGTATCCACCATTACAGTTATCGCAAAAAAACACTTGATCAACATCGTTTGACCTCTAACATACCTAACATGGATAATCAAGTGGAGGAATCCAAGTCGACATGATGATGGTAGGATCCAAGTTTGGCAAGTGGCAGGGCACGCAATTTTTGGAATGATCCCGAATTGTGCATTCATCAACTCCTTGCAACTCCAACACACCTGAAGGCCTGATTACCTTAATACTCAAGATAGTGTGACCGGAAAAAGTGTCTAAAATATCATTGGGTTGTCATTGGAGATACACAAAATCACCAACATCAAATTATCTCACCTTAAGTTTGTAACTGCCACCTCGTGTGTGTGCATAATGTAAGGTGTCTCGATGTTGTGCAATGGACAGGTTCTCCATGGCCATGGGCATAACCCTCCTAAATAGAACAGCCCTTTCTGCAATGACCCTAGCCCAAGTGGCTGGGGAATCCAAGTCCACAACTTGGTCCATTTGAGCAACAATGGAAAAGGGTGGAATGGGATGTCTCCCAAAAAGTAAAAAATAAAGAAAGAAATGAAACAAAGAGGCATGTTTGGACATCCTGTAACCCATGGCAATGTAAGGGAGGGCTAGGTCCCAATCCTCTTTGTTCTTAGTGAGGCAAATCTTTCGAAGTCTCTTCTTGTACATTTGAACCATCCTCTCTGCAAGGCCATTAGCTTGGGGATGATCTCTTGAAGTCCGACGATGGTCAATGAGAACATGGTCAAGTAGGTCTTGGAATTCTCCCTTGAATTCTAATCCTTGATTAGTAAGGCACTCGGCACAAGCCCTAAACCTACTTAAAACCTGTTGTAAGAAAGCATGGCTGGTGCTATGTGATGACTTGTCCAGTAGTGCAACAAGCTCAACCCACTTTGAAAAATGTTCAATCATAATCATGATGTAAACATTACCCCTAGAGGTTTGTGGTAACATTCCAACTAAATCACATGACCAACGATAGAACATGCCCTAAATAGGGAGTGGAGAAAGCGTGAGCTGTCGAGAGGAGAAAGAAGTTTTCATTTTATCACATTGTTCACACCTAGCAATGACGTTTCGGACTTCAGCATACATACTTTTCCAATGTAATGAAGAGCGAGAAGGCTATAAATACGCTTAACTCCAAAATGTCCAAGCTTCGAGTATACCTTTTGAATAAGACCACGCCGTTCATGTGGTGGTGAAACCACTCTATTGCCTTGTGGTAAACATCGGACAAGGTGATTGTCCCTCCATGAGTAGTATTTGGACCGCTATTATATGCGATCCCGTTGACTTGATGTAACTTAGGGAGGGTATTCCTCATGTTGAAGAAACTTCAAAGTGTCCAAATCTTCCCATATATCCACAATGGGATGCTTAACCAGGTTACATTGTAATAGTGCAAAATAACTAAATGTATCATATACATGTACTGCTGGAATCTGGTCAAAATTTTGCCTGACTTTTGAAAAATCTCAAAGGTAGTGAGGGGTCTCCGTGACATGGTATCCGCATTTTGATGTGTAATACCAAGTCGGTGAAATATCTTGAACTCATACTTTTGAAGTATAAGCGCCCAAGAAACTAACTTACCAGTAAACTTATCATTGGTCATCAACCACTTGATAGGCTAGTGGTCGGTATACAAAGTGAAATTAGTGCCATAAAATAGGGCCTGAAATGTATAACGGCCCATACAACATCAAAGCACTCCCCCTCGTATGAAGAATAGTTGCTCTCAGCCTTGTTATTACTTCGGGATGCATAGGCGATAACATATTCCTTGCCTTCATCAAGTTGGCCAAAAATAGCTTTCATACCAAGAGCACTCCAGTTAGTGTGTAGAATGAAAACCTTGTTGAAATCAGGTCTTCTCAGAATGGGGAACTCTGAAAGCTTTTCCTTGAGTGTGTTGAAAGTTTCCTGAGCCTCATCACTCCATGTCCAAACAACATCCTTCTTTAGCAATGCATAGAGAAGATGAACAATAGTACTTAAGTCTTGGACATAAATTATGTAGTAATTACATAATCCGATGAAGCTCCTCAACATGTGAACATCAGTAGGATTGGGCATCTCCAAAATGGCTACTACTTTGGCCCAATGAACCATAATACCATTTGGCAAAATTCTATGTCCAAGGTAGATTATTGAAGTGACAGCAAACTCACACTTTTTAGGATGGATCTTCATATTGACTTCGTGGAGCCTCTTGAATAACTCCTCAAGATGAGCCAAATGCTACAGGAGTCCCTTGCTATGCACTAGGACATCATCTATGTAGCACTTCAAGAAATCTGCCCCTTAGAGAACCTGGTCCATGATTCGCTGAAAGAAGACAACTGTATTCTTCAATCCAAAAGGCATCACAAGCCATTCCCATAACTTGTTACTTCCATGGAATGCCATTTTCTTACGATCCTTCGTATTGAACACAATCTGGTTAAAGCTTTGCCTTAAATCCACAATTGTGAAGATGTTTGAATCTCCAATGTTATCAAACAATTCTTCAGGGATGGGCATGGGGTACTTGTCATGAGGTGTAACTAGGTTCAAAGGTCTATAATCCCAGCACATCCTTCTTTCAGTCCATAATCCAACTGAATCCTTCTTTGTTAGCATTACTATAGCGGCTACGAAATCAAAACTTGATGGTTGAATGAAACTAGCCTCATGGAGCTTTTTGCATCTTTCATCTACCAGTTCCCACTCATGCTTGCTCAACCTATGCCTCATCTGATAGACAGGTGTTTCATCTGTAAGGTCTATAGATAATTGCATGGTCTTACACCTACCTAAGTTTTCATTGAGAATGCGAACACATTCTCGTACTTAATTAATAAATCTATGACCTGGTGTTTTTCCTTCTTGGTGAGTTGGTTCCCCATAACGAAAGGGTAATTGGAAACACATGGAATGGAATTAGAAAGTGTGTTTGAAGAACCTGGTGTATTGGGTTCTCCACTATCCAACTGCGCAGATTTGTAAAAGGTTATAGTTGTTTCTCTAGAAACTAATGTACCTCCAGGTGTATCAGACACAACTTGAGTCAAATTACATGGTACCTCTTCCCCCCCAACACTAAAAGTGAAATGTAGAGTGTTGAAGATAAGCAAGTGTACTTGGTCAGGGTGCCATGTGATCGCATCGCCAGAATTGTAAGTTGATTGAATCAATGTTAGTGTTGTGTACATTTGAAAAAGTACACAAGTTACCAACAACCATGTAAGGGAGTTCAAGTCCATGCCTCTCCCCAGTAGAGCATTATGTTCCAATCTAGTCACCTTAGTGTGATTAGTAATGCCAGCTTGGAACCCCATAGCCCTTTCTCTTTCTTCTGGGCTTGGTTCATCCCAAGTGGTTAAAGCATGTCGATACACTAAGCCCAGTCCATCTCCTTGAAAGGCATGTGCTCCTGGGAAGGAAACAAAGGTGGACCAAACACTTCTTGGTTTTCCTATTATGTTCGCAAGAAACCAAGGAGGTTTCTCTTGCCTTATAACTGGTTGGCAAGAGCTCTGATCATCCAATATGTGAGAAACATGCAAGTTGGGGTTTCTGATGGTGTATTTTAGAGCCAGCTACAGAACTGAGAGTGGTGTCAGGTTGGTCCACTAGTTGTGCAACCGGTGCACATAGGAACCGCATTGTGCCGCATCGAATAGGAGGGGCTCTCCAAGGTAATGCTTGACCAGCGTGTAATGCTCCTGGACTTTTTCCCTTTGGTCAAACTAAAAAGGGGTGTTCTCAATTACATAACCAAACATAGGAAAAATGGATTGAGCCCAGGTGATCAATTGTACCATGTTCGTGAAGAGTTTGGATCTTGTGTCACTCAAGCCTTCTCCAAATCCAACCACTGAAAATCCTTGACACTCCCAACCTGAAATGATGAGGTCTATAGGGCCAAGTAATTCCATATGTTTCTTCTGAATCAGTTATATGTCAGAGGGCAAGAAAGTGAAACTGGCCTTCCATGCGGTGGTTGAAAACTATTGTGGAAATCTAGCTATGAGCTCCATCATTTTTATGCCGCCACTTGCCTTGTAATAAGATCAATGTCTACATAGAAATACCTCTGAACCACCATCCCTGACTGTAGTAGGGCTTCGAGACCTGTACCAATACCACCAAAGAGCTCCAGTAATGTAATCCCCTCCTTAGGTAATGTCTAGGTGATTAGCTAATGAAGTACTGGCTTAATCAGTTCACTATGGCTCTCCATGTTTTCAAAACTAGATAGAGCTTTGACCCAAGGCTCGCGGGTTGCTTTGTATTTCTGTAAAACCTCTAGTCGGTGTTGAATGTTAGTAGGAACCACCCTCAAGCTTTCAATAACTTGGGCGTAAGCTATTTCCTCTTCATCTCCCTCTATCCATTCATGGCTAGCTTGTTAGATGTAAAAAATTGTGCGTGTTTCCTTGAACATACAATGGTGAACCATAAGACTATGGTCTCCATGTAAATCAAGGGGTATGTATCCCAAGAGGTGGCCATCAGTCTCCCAATCCATTCGGTAATATGCATGCTCGAACTAATTATCAATTATGAAACCTGGTGGAAATAGGGCCTCTTGCCCAATGAGCACATCATAATTGGTGGCATTGGTGACTAAACATCTGACCTGTAAGCAAAGCTCACGATCTGTACCTTCATTGAAGTTAAGTGCAATCAAATTCGAGCTTTCCCCAAGTACCTCCTCTATGTTCGCACTAGCAGTGCGAATCTACCACATAGATTTTCATAATTTGGAATCAAGCATGCCCATCTTTTTGGCAAATTGAATTCCAAGAATCACTAGTTGGGCACCTGTATCAAGAAGTACCACTGTAGGTGTATGTTCTCCCACTTGGATTGCTGACCTAGTATTGTCGACAATGGCAACTCCGATGGCAATGGAAATTCTCTCACTAGGCACCACCTTCGGAAATGAGTGAGAGACTTGGTGGAGAGAATGGTTATCCACAACACCTTTACTGAGTAACAAATCCACAAGTGAGGTGTTTTTAACTCCCTTCTGATATGTGAATGTAAAATCAGAGGTAGGAGAACCCACTAGTTTAGCCATGTTAGAACTAGTGACCAGATTACAAACGCCATCTACAACACATGAGCCAATCAAATGTCTTTCCAATGTGTTGGATGGGACCTCTGTAACATGTGGATCAAGGATTGGTAGAGGACTTGATGTAGTGTTCAGGGTATCCTCTAGTGCTGCAATTATGTCCTTGGTGCTTAGCTTCAAATCTTGAAAACTAAATAATGGTGTATTCACAAGCTTTTGCGCCACTTCACACATTTGAAGTTGGCATTCCATAAGCTGATCAATGGAAAATTATGTGTTTTCCTGATGTACATGTACTTCTGGGACACGGGAATTTGATGCCCTAACAACTTGTGGTGTAGTAGTCTCCTCCCCCCTTGCCAACAAGGTGTGTTCTTCTTCCGTGTTGAAAGGACAAAAAAATTGTGGCATGACTACTCAAGCTCCTCTAGCCTTGGTAATAGGACTTGAACCAGATGCGAGTCCATTAGTCTAAATTACCTACCTAATGGCAAAAGCTCTAGGTGCCACACTAGCCTCTTGTGCCGCGACATAGGAAGGGCAAAAAGAAGTAGCAAATTCTAGTGTGAAACTATAATTGTGTGCATTGGAAAGAATATACTCCCCAACCATGGTATCGTGTGGGAAGCCATAGAATGACCTAGGTCATAGAACATCCCTCCCATGATCCTGAACCTTGTACAGGTTGGGCATGACTAACTAGTTGGGAAAACTTGCCTTTTAGATTAGCAAGTTGGGCCCTCAATGATTCAAGTTCATTTTCTAGAGTCTGAACTTGAATTGCATGGGCTTGAAACACCTCCCTCTTATCAGCATTGTGCTCCTTTTTCTTAGCATTCTTACTAGAATTACCCTTGGTGGGCAAAGCCTGAATGGAACGCTGAAGTGCCTTGGCTTTTGGTTGAGGGACAACGAAAGATGCTGGTAGATTTTGCCATGGTAATCGGAATTGTTTCTATTCCGGGAACTTGACAAAACAGACAGCTTCTTAATGTCCCTTTTTCCCACAATAATCACAAAAGAAATCCTCGGAAGGAATGTTGCACTCATTAGCTTTGTGGGCGGGATTGCCACAATAGTTACAAGAAGGTAGGATGGGTCCAACCGAGTGCACTGCTTTAGCCTTTGAAGAAGAATGTGATGATCTAGTTGTCGTAGCTAGTGTAAGCTAAGGCTTTGAACGTGATGGAAACCTCATAGTACTAGCTTCATAGTGTGCATGAGCTAATTCCAGTTTTTCGAAAATGTTGTACACATCCAGCAAAGTGTACGAGTCTCCAAATTCTGCAAAAACCCATTACAAAACCTATGCATGGAATGTTAGAGTACCTTCCAACGAACGAAAATACTGGTGGGCAGCTTCCAGGTCTGTGATGCTCTAGGTATCCTCTTTGAGTTTGAGAAGCCTCTTGTAGAGCATCTTGAAGGTTTCATCCTTCTATCGAGAAAAGGTGGCAAGCTCCAAAAAAATTTCAGAACTCTTGACTGGAAATTCCAGCTCAAGAACTCGAAAGAATTCCCCCACTGGATCAGCAAAAGTTGACGCATCGATGGTGGGAGAATGTTTGCGGTAGCAACAATGGTTGTTGAGGAGAAAGGTTTACTAGGGTAGGTATTGGGTCTGGATTATTGGGCACAATCCCATGATGTGCAATTGCAGCTTGCAATGTAACTTAAGAGGCGGTGGCGATGGCTATGGCGTAAGTTGGATTGGGAATCTAGGTGACACCCAAAATCCTTGCAAAATGTTGTTCATAGACATCCAATGCCTCAAAGTGCACATAATGGGCCAATTGTTTGAATGCAAACGCCTCGGTGTAATTAGCGCCATATTTGAACTCTAATTCACAGGCCACAATTGAGAAAGTTGCTTTGAATTCCCTCAAAGAAATAGTACCTGGCCTTCCGCTAAACTTCTCAATTCTCCCAAAAGAACCGTTGACCTCCATGGTGTATATGGGAGTAGAGGTAATGGCTTGCAATGGAATATACAGTGATGGTGTGAAAACAGGTGCAACAATAGGTGTACCCCACTAATGAACCCCTACAAATGGACTTTGATGTACCGTTGATGTAGTGTAACCTGGACCTGAATTCTTGGTAGGAGTTGTACTAGATGATGATGGTGTTGTAGATGCTTAATGGTATCGTTGTGAAGATCGTGAGCTTAAAGAAATCGGTTCAAAAGATTGTGTGTTACTTCGTAGCTGATACTTGGGCTCAGGCTAAGCGGCAGTGCTCTCATCATCCGAAGACATGGTGTTGTCCCATGCCCCAAAATTTTGTAACAATACAAAGCACTAACTACAAAATTCTAACACAACGTACAGTTTGAAGAATATGGTGTGTCGTTGGGAATGACCAGCAATAGACAAATGTCAGACATAAGTCAAACGAACGTCTAATGGAAGCTAGACAAAAATCGCATGGAAATCAAACGGATGGTGGATGGAAAGGCAAGACGACATAATGACAAGATGCAGGACGAAAAAACGCAAGATGCAGGACAGTAGGCGCAAAACCTTAGGATTGCAAGACATAGGATGGTAGGCGCGAGACCTCAGGATTGTAGGACATAGGATGGTAGGCGCATGACTTCAATATGCAGGACTACAAGACGTAGGATTGCAGGACGTAAGACACAGGATAACATGACGACATGACACAGGGTGACAGTTGAACGAAAATTCGACGATCATTGGACGGAAGTTTGTGGACAACAGTTCGTGGGCAACAACAGACGTCATCCGACATTGCACAGAAGTCGACAAACGTTAGACGTGAAAAGTCGGACATCGAACAGACATCCCTTGAGCACAACAACGATGGTGGCACTCTAGCTCACAATGTTGCAAAGCTACTATGGCAATGTTGTAAACGCGCGATGTTGTGGCGTTGTTATGATGGCTCACAACACTGCAGAGCTGCTATGGCAGTGTTGCAACGTGCAACACTGCGACGTTGTAGCTTGGAACACTGCGGTGCTACTATGGTAGTGTTATAGTGCGTAATACGCTACTAATGTTATCACAATAAATGACAACATGAGCATTCGCTAACTGTCCCAAATCTTAGAGTAGTTTTTGTAACCAAACTACTTCACATGCAACAATTGTTACACCTTTGTATTCTACCTTCGTGCTTGATAGTGCAATTGTTGGTTGTTTCTTACTCCTCCAACTAATAGCACCACTTCTAAAAGAAAACATGAAACCACTAGTCAATCTTCTATCGAAACATTGTTAGCCCAATTAGCATCTATGTATCCATGTACTTATAACTGGCTATTGGCTTCATAAAAAATTCCACATTACAAAATATGTTTTATGTACCTCAATATGCGCTTCACTGCATCCAAATGTGGCTTTCATGGTGTTTGCATGAATTGACTCACCACTCCAACTACATAACTCAAATATGGCCTTACGATGGTCATGTAAATCAAACTCCCCACTATGCATTTGTACATAGTGGTATCCTCCACGAAGTTTCCTTCATCTGCACTTAACTTCACATTTTGCTCAAATGGAATTGAAATGGGTTTGCAACCCGTCATCCCATATTCGAATAATTTGTTCAAGGCATATTGCCTTTGTAGTAACCATATCCCTTTAAGAGACTGGATTACCTCAATGTCAAGGAAGTAATGCAACTCTTCCAAATCCTTCATCTTAAATTTTTGCTTCAAAAGCTTTTTCAAATCAGAGATGTATGCATCACTATTTCCTGTGATAATCAAGTCATCAACATAGATGACTATGATTATAATCCCATGATCTGTCTTTTTCACATATAGTGAAAAATATGCATTGGATGTTTGAAATCCACTTGTGACAAAATACTAACCTATCTTGTCTAACCAAACTGTAGGTGCTTGCTTCAAGTTGTACAAAGCTTTCTTTAACCTACAAACCAAATTAGGGTGTGTTTAGTCCACATAACCTGGTGGTTATTCCATGAACATTTCTTCCTGTAAATCTCCATGAAGAAAAACATTATTTACATCCATTTGATGTAAAGACCATCCTTTTGTTACTGCCATAGCAATGATTGTTCTTACAATTATCATTTTGGCAACTGGACTATAGGTCTCCTCATAGTCTATGCCATAAGTTTGGGCATAACCTTTGGCAACCAATTTTGCTTTGTATATGCTCACAGATCCATCTACATTGTGTTTGACTTTGTACACCCATTTGCACCTAATTGCTTTCTTGTCCTCTAGTAAAGCTACCAATTCCCAAGTAACATTCACATCCAAAGCCACCATCTCTTCATCCATGGCATTGTCCCACTTAGGGTTTCCAACCGCTTGTTCAAAATAAGTGGGTTCAACCTCATGTATAATTTTCACCATGTATGCGTAATGATGAACTACAAAGCCATCATATGTGAGTCTTTGTACAAGGTACTTGACTCGTGTGGATCTTCGTACTCCATTATTGTTATCAGGTGTTTTCAAAACTTTCTTGGCCATTTGAGCTCTAGGAATAATGACTGAAGTGATTCTTGATTTTTCAACCGCACTCTTTTCTAAATCACTTGACTCATCATCTACATGAATATTTCTAGATGATGTTTGAAAACTACCATGTATAATGTTTGAAGATCTTAATCTTCCTTTCCATGGAGTGCTACTGGACCCATTAATTGAAGACTCTTGTGGTCCACTGATTAATTGTGATTCTTGTTCCACATTTTATGAAACATCACCATTTCTAGCTTCTCCATCTTCTGCTACCTTTAGTGGTGAGTACCAGCTAACCATCTCATCAAACATAACATCTCTACTCACTTGCAACTTCCAAGTGGAAGGATTGAAGCATTTACATCCTTTTTGTTCTGAGGAATATCCAATGAAGATACACTTCTTAGCTTTTGGGTCTAGTTTTGATCTCTTCTTGTTAGGATCATGCATGTATGTAATGCAACCAAACACTCTGAAGTGTAAAACATCAGGTTTTTTGCCTGTGATTTTTTCTTCAGGTGTCATGACATGAACTACCGTTGTGGGTGTTTGATTCATGATATAGACTGTAGTTTTTATTGTTTCAGCCCAAAAGTAATTTAGCAAATTCTTTTCATTCAACATGGCACATGTTATTTCTACAATGTGCCTATTTTTCCTTTCATCAACTCCATTCTGTTGTGGGGAATAACTACATGAGTATTTCTTTTGAATTCCATGCTCTTTCAAATACTCACTGAATTCATTTGAAAAATACTCTCCCCCTCCATCGGACCTCAGGCACTTGATGCTCACACCCTTCTCCTTCTCCACCATTGCTTTGAAATTCAAAAAATGTTGAAACATTTCACCTTTGTGTTTCATGAAGTAAACCCACACCTTCCTTGTGTGGTCATCAATGAAATTCACGTAGTACTTGCATCCTCCAATGGATTTTGTCTTCGTGGTTCACACATCTAAGTGGATCATTTCCA
>Ga0116229_10002311_pt1 | contig 30690 bp, 20 predicted proteins | sample S1TSphgellanicum_3_FD_87313 | JGI IMG/M metagenome (GOLD analysis project Ga0116229, IMG submission 87313) | Host-associated microbial communities from peat moss isolated from Minnesota, USA - S1T2_Fc - Sphagnum magellanicum MG | ecosystem: Host-associated > Plants > Peat moss > Unclassified...
GATTAATGTTTTAGTCTTGTGGAATCTGGTGACTAAACTTCCAATTACAAGTCTTCCTGATGAATGTTGTTGGTGATATTAATGGATTCTAATGGCCACTAGATACTAGACTTGTATTATATGATGATGACTTTAGTTCTCAATTTTTTTTGTAATTAAGATGAATAAGTAAACTAGATGTCTCAATAACTTTGAATAAAATTTTGTAATATTAGTAGATTTTGGTGGCCACCAAATACTAGATGTGTAGTATGGGCATGACTTCAATTACCAATTGTTTTTATAACTAAGATTAATAAGTAATTTAGAATTTTCAATATTTTTGAATAACATTTTGTAATAATAATAGGTTTTAGTGGTCACCGGACACTAATGTACTATGGTGATGCCTTCAATTACCAATTTTTAAAATATAATTAAGATTAATAAATAAGTTAGATGTATCAATATCTTTGATTTAAAGGTTATAATAAGTAGACTACTAGCATTTCATGGCCACTAGATAGTAAGTCTATTGTAAATTTACCATAATATTAATTTCAACTATTAAATTTTAAAAATAAATAACTTTAGTAAGTTACTAGAGGTGTCAAAGTCTTTGAATTAGAGATTTAAAATGATATAATTTGAACAACATGCAATACCTTGGATTTTGAGACTTGAAAATATATTAATTTGTAGTCTACTACTGGAAAAAATATATTAATGAGGATTGCTTGAAATTTTAAAAATGAGAACCATGTATAATTGTATGTTTTTCATTTATTACTTTGTATGTTTGACTCTACTTCAAATGTAAATTATCTATGCTATTATGTGCAGGAGTTGTGTAGAACAATGATAATTTTGTTCGAGTTTTGTTGATCAACATCCATTTTGGGAATAAGTAACCTCACAAGTAAAGAAAAAAAACTGCAATTTTGTCTAAAAATCTTAAAGTATGTGGTGGCTATCACAAGGATTTGTGACCATCTTACAAGTTAAGTCCAAAACTAACATTTAAATCCACCATTAAGTAACTGTTCTTCCCCCCCACAATTGCCACATTGGGATGTTGCTTCACACTTAGTCATTACCTTATGACATGTGTGCCAAGAGCCTTTTGTCATCTTAGATTTCAAACAATTTTGTAATCCTTTGTTACACTCTAGTACAAGAATGTTGCAACTCAAAATTGCCACACTCTGTGCAGGCTTTTTGTCTAAAAGGGTTGTTCTAATGCTAAAAGCAAAGTCTAATATTTTACAAAATCAAGGGCACATAACCATTGAGGTGAAAGAGCTTCTTGACCCAACACTTTAGTCTTTGGGTTTTGACATAAAAAGAATGTTTCTTGACAAATGTTTAGTACCTGATGCTGATATTGAGCTTGTCGAAGGCTCAATATTTCACTAAGTGTACATGTCTTGGATAGCTTATAATACATAAACAGATGTCAATGAATGACTTCGTATACAAAACATATGGTCAACAATATGATGGCAGTGCAAATTGTGTGAAGATTGGTTCTTTTGTGTAGTTATCAAGCAGAATCAGAAAGTCCTTGATGATGACAGCCAGTAGTAGAACAATAGAATAACGAGAGTTTCAAACTGGAACAAAACAATTAAAAAGAGCACATTATCATGGGGCTTTCAAAGACAACAGACATACCCACAAAGGCAATTGTTACCAAGGAAAGTTGCAACTTGCAACATGGATCCTGGATAAAAATTGCATGCAAACATTTTGCATGGCCTTTGCTTTCAAGTTAGGTCTGCAACTGAAGTTTACAGCATTTCCGCCCCAATGCTCAAGTCAACAGGATGCTAAATGACCATTGCCAAAAGGGGAAAATGACCATTGGTTTGATTTTTCCTAAGAGATGAACTCTATACCTTGGAAGTATGTATTAAGGTGAAACCCGGTGTTGGCCACTTCAAAGTATCAGGCAGGTTCTCTGACAGGTTCTTGATCAGGTTTTGAGGTTCTAGGTATCAAGGAGGCTCTTTGATAGATTCTTGGTCAGATTCTCAGGTTAATAATTTTACTGAAATTGGATTTTGGATCCAAACTGTGCAATTCACCTTTTGCTGAAACTGAAATTAAAATCCAAACTCGGATCAGGGTGCTGTACCTTTTTAGAGAGGTCCCAATTCTCTCACTATATAAGATTAAGTTCTTTAAAAGGGCAACAATCAAACTCTGATTGAAGCCCGAGTGATGTAAGAATGAGAAAACATCCAGGAACCAACAAAACTAAGAAACAGAGGCCCAGGACATACCATGGTTATTTAGACATTTTTGCAGATAGCTCACGAACTAGCTTGGCAGCAACCATGGCTGTCATTCCATCTACAGTGTCACGTTGGGGGTTGAACTCCACAACATCACCGCCCACAATGTCACCCCTAAGATTTTGAAGGATGTTCATCACATCTCGAAATGAAAGGCCACCAGGTTCTATGTGGGACACTCCAGGAGCAAATGCTGGATCGAGGCAATCCACATCAATTGAAACATAGACCCCTTTAACTCCGTGTCCAAGCTCCTACAAGCAAGAGATAGACAGTGATGAGCTTATGGAACCTGCTATCAAAAAGAATCCTTGAAAATTCCCCTTACAGAAGAAATTCACAGATAGAAAAATGTTGTCAGGTGGATTTTGGAAGCAGGATGCAGATATTTTTGTTGGGTTCTGGAGATTTACTGATTAACATGCAAAAGTAAAATGAAAAAGTTCCGCACAAAGCATGAGATGGACGAACCAGGTTCTCGAGATGCTCACGATCACGGCTGAATGTTCGCATCTCATACTGCTCAACGCCAAACTTCTTGCCTTGCTCTCGGCCTTCCTTGTTTATTGACCTCAGCCCAACCTTCATAAACCATGAGCAAGCTGAAATGTCAAATCATAATAATGAATCCTAATATTCCTTCTCCTACACCTTGTCTTTGAAACACACCAAACCTTCAAAGCCAAGATGGTGCAGGAGCAGCAACACACACCTGAACAAGGCGCCTTGCATAGCCACCCTCCATGATGCGTGCAAAAGAGGATGCATGTGAATAGTGGTTCCCTTCAAAGGCATGATAGATATCTGGGTGTGCATCTAGGTGAAGAATGTCAAGTGGCCCCCCCAGATACTCTGAAACAGCCTGAACTACTGGGTAGGAAATTGAGTGGTCCCCTCCTAAAACGAGTGGTCGCAGAGGTGACTGATGTAACCAGATCGTGTGCAGGAACACCAATGGTGGATATTCAACAAGACAGAATGGTCAGAAATCTGGATGAGACAAAGCTAACAATAAAGAACAAAAGTCAAATGGAGCAGATAACACCACTAATACACCCAAGAATCACAATCTAAACATTGGACATCAAGTTCATCTGAGCAATTCCATCCATTTGCAATTGCCTTGCTTGCTGCTCAAATCTCTCTAGTGTATGAGAGTCGGGAGAAAAAGCTGCTCATCTAGGTGTGCAATTCACAGACCACCATTTACAGACATCTGAACAAGATTATGGACAAGGACTACATGTTAGCACCAAACCTCATCCATTATGAGCTTAACAGATTTTGTGATAGTGTGCATCAGATGCTTATCATCCAAGCCACAGTCACGCATCTCTTGGATGGGCACATCGCCTACATCTGTCAGTATTCGCACATCCTGGAGGTCCTTCCCTGCAAACCCCCCCCCCACCCCCAAGTCACCTTGAGTACAGTTTTCGACTGATCAAACTGCAAACTTTTGGACTGAAGATAAGCCTGCCTGTCTTGAGGCAGAGGTGACATGCCCAGAGAACAAGGACAACGAACCTGTATGGCAGAAGGCACTTAATCACACCTGTTTCCGTGGTAGAATTGGTACTCCCACACCAAATTGCCTCCCGGATACGGGGTGGGGAGAATGCAGGTCCTTGCAGAAATGATGAGTTGTGACCGAGTGGCACCCCCAGAAGACATGAGGTGGCTATTGCTCCACCCTTGGACCGAACATGCTCACCCTGCAAACCCATTTCACATGCTTGAGCATGAAATCTTGTGACAGCAGCGACATCCTGAGGGCATCTTGATTCTTTATGTTCACGGCAGCAGAAAAAAAACTGGCAGCTTGAGAGATGCAGATAGAAGATTTCCTTTGGAAAAATCTTTGCCTTGCCATGGGCTCTGAATGCAACCAGTATGCTAAACCAATAACACCAATTAGCATACTGGTTGTCTCAGTGTCGATGCAAGGAGTTCCTTGTGGGTTTTGTACAAGAGAACCTGTGGAGATTATTCCAATTCTGCTCTTGTTATGTACTATTCCACATATGCTGGAAGTGCACAATCTTCTTCCCACAGTCGGAAAACAAAACTGAAGAAGGAACAGAAAGAAAGGATTCATGTCACAATCATGCACTGGATGCTATGTCACAATCTTGGCAAATTGTGATTGTAAGAATGGGTATTTGATTCTTTCTGATCTTCCAACACCATCATCTTTACAGCACAAGATAGGAAGTAAACCAATCACACCTTCAGGCGGGCTCGTTCTCGAATAAGTGTGAGAGATGCTTCTACTACCCTCTTCTGGCCCTCCTCCACCGATGATGAAGCTGGTGGTGTTGTTGTTGTTCCCGCATAACTCCGTGCTTGGCACCCTGCTTGGTACCATAGTCTCCCCAAAGCTTTCTTCATCCCTTCCCAATTGCTGCCAACTCCCACGCTCTGACACTACTGCTTCTGGGAAATTGATCACTTCATGCATAAACATTAGGGTTAGGGTTAGGGTTTTCTTCTTTCCTCAGTTTTTCCCCCTCCTCATCGCGCCCAAGGCTTCCTTTTTCTCCTCGCAGCAGCAACAACACTTGCTTTCTGTACACAAAGCCCATTCTTGCTTGCCAGCCATCGTAGTTCCGGATTAAGGCATTTATTATCCGACGTTATCAGATCATAGAAAGGGATCTGTGGATTTGCTCCTATATCCTGCGATTTCCAAGAATCCCGGCCGAGCTTTTTCACCTGGCCAAGGAACGAGGGTTTGTATTTGGGGACGACGATGGACGTGAGCGAGATTGCCGAAGAAGCGCTGCCTGAAGCGCCGTCCGAAGCACCGGCTTCCACGACACAGGAGGTCGAAGAATCCGAAATTCCTCAGGCAACAACCTCCATCTCCCTTCCCTGTAGTAGTACCAGATTAGACTTTTCGTCCCTTTTTTCTATTCAGTTTTTCCGCCCGTAAGTCGAGCATGTTGGTTCTTCTCCAGTGTTTTTCTGCTGCATGTGCAGCATTTGTTGGCTGATTTTTGAAGCTCAGTAGTCGCAGCATCAACTTCTGGTTGTGTTGATCGAGATTCTTAACAGAAAATAGGCAGTTTGTCTTGGAATTTAGACTGACATCAGCTTGAGGAACCCTGCAGGTTGTAAGTGAGGAGGAGGAGGAAGAGACAGAAGAGGAAGTTCAAGAGATACGTCTTCCGGTATTTGTTTCCATTGCAGTAGGTTGTTTCTTGAGTTATATCACAATTTCTATCTCCATGTGATCTGAATCTCTTCTATAGAAGCCTACATACAAATCTGCATTACAGAAGCTTTCCATCTGTCGCAAAATGTCCATGATCTGTTCTTCCAAACACTATTGCAGAATCAAGCTTTCTCTGTGCTTGAATGTAATTGGAAATGTCTGAATCTCTTTGGAATATCACCAAGGTTTGTTGGATCTCTCATGACTGATGTATCTGTGGCCTTTTTTGTGTAACAGGATCTAGCCAAGGAAGAAGCTCCTAAGAAAGCGTTGAGCTTCAATGTTCCAGTATGTGTCATTATCCAGTAGGAAGCTTGAGTTATCAAGCATGCAATGTGCCGACAGTCTGCAGGAATGATAGTATTGTACATCTCTGGTGTTGAGTTGAACTTTTTCCATTCTGGCATTTTGTGGGGTGATTTTTTGCATTGGTTTCTCTTCTTGATCTGCAGCAACAATGTTTTGCCATGAGAATGATCACTGTATGTCCTGGGGAATCTAGACTAACATGAACACAGTTGACTTTGTTGAGGTCAAGATGCTGTTCAATAATGTTTGACATATGGATGGTTAGTATTTCAGGCTCTGGCTGAGGAACAGATGTCAATCTGTACTGAGAAACAACATCAACCTTCCGTAAGTTTTTTCCCTCTGTTGAGCATCAACATCATTGAGAGTTGGGAAACTGCCTGATAATGTGACTACTTCCATATATCCAAAAATGGTGACTACATCTGGATGGCCTTCGTCTATCTTCCCAAAGTGTTCTTCAACCAAGTACTGTAGTAGTTAATCCTTTGAATTGGGTGTGCAGTTTGTGGAGATCTCAGGGCCAGATGGAATGAAGAAGCGGTTTGCAACAGGGACAAAGGCGTCTTTTGCTGTTGATAGGTTCAATAGCGTACTCAAAGATCCAAACTTGCCGGTTGTCTGCATTGCTGCTGTCAAAGAGGGGGAGGATCCTATTGAATTTGGGCCTGATGTTGAGCTCATCCTATTCGATGCAACTTGGACACTGCAAATTGTGCAAGAAGGTTTGATTTTCCTTCTGCTTCCTGGACTGCATTGCCTTTATCCGAGCTTCAGTTGATAAACTGAAAATCAGCCAGTTCTTTCCTGAGGTTAGTCTTTAGAAACAGTGCAAATTACCATACAGTTGATGTTTGTGCTGCCTTAAACATTGATGTCAACATGTTTGGATCTGGTTGGGGAGGCTGAACATAAATGAAAACCAATGATGAAGTTCATGAATCAATATGCATAAATGAATTCAACATTTTTTACCTTAAATGAAATGCATCCAAATAATCACCAGTGGTGTGCTTAAAAGAAAACATTCAGGATGTGGGAGGCCTTGAAATTCTACCCTTTATGTAGGCCTCTCCATGTCTTTGGAATAGATGCTTGCATGCACAGTGGCAATCTGGAATAAAATGAAGGTAACAAGCATTTGCTGGGTTGAATGAGGATACCAATTACTTTTTAAATTAGCTATGCCCTGAGTGCTAGTCAACATCAAGGCAGTCTTACAATTGCTTCTGGTAACACAACAGAAGCTCAGGATGCAGATTTTTGTATATGTATTTTCCCTCAGTTTTGAGCAGATTCTTATGCACTTATTACAACCTTCTATCAGGAGCTGATTAAGTCAGCAGGGAGTGATGGCAGCTAGTCGCTGGCATTAATGGTGAAGGTTATGATCTTATACTTTGTGAGTGACACTCACAAGGCTATGCTTTCATGCCTCATTTTGTGTCATGTGATTTTTTGTTTGCCCAAAAATGAAACATCATTTAGTAAGTTATCTTACATGTTTTTGTGGAATTTCTTTCTGCAATTGCATTGATATATTTGTGGACTTAATCCAAGAATTGCTAAGAGGTAGATGTTGCAGGTGTCAGAGTCTCAAAATTGAGAAATGTAAGTGACATTTTCAGATCATGGCATCTGAGAGTAGCTAAATGACACACTTCTGCAGAAGTAGACTGATTCACTTGCTTGCTGAATATTTGGGCTATTCTACTACCAGTCAGGTCCCAGCATGGATTACCCTGCTTTAGGTCTGGCATTTAGCCACCCACTATCACTCTCACTGTCTGCACAATGGAAATGAAAGGATGTCACACTGTGGACTTAAATGGCTCAGGTGTTAACTATGTCACATTCAAGGCTGAGAATTGAGACGCACCTTGTCATGAAACCTATTACTTCTCTGGCAGGAGTGGATGAAGAATAAGCATGTTGAGTTTGGAAAACTGGCATTGATTTACAACCCATCCTGGAGCCTCTAAATGTGGAAGGTTTTGCCTCAACAGTGCTTGATTTTATTCCAAAGGAAGAACACAGAGAAGAACTAATTGGCTTTTTGTTTACACTTCTGTGTCAACTCAAGATGGAGTTTCTCCCAAAGAATTAAGCATGGAACCATATAGTTATGATGTCAGAAGAGTGATGAAGGTTTTGATTTTTTTCTAATCAGCTCATATTTTTCTGGAGCCAGCTGTTGCTCCTTTGCAGAGTGATGATGCAGCAGCTGAAGAATTCACTGAGACAAATCCTGAGGTTGAAGTCCAAGGTTTTGTGGGTGATGAGCGATTTGCATGGAGTTCTTCCAGCAAAGCTCCTTGGGTACCACTTGGTCCAGGTAAGGTTTTTTGCCACCTACAATAGTGGATGACTGTTTGTGTTTGAGTCTAGAGAATACTCATCTGGATTTTTTGTTGGAGTTCAAAGGTAAGCTGTCTTTTTATTTCCTGCTGTCTCATTTACAGCATTTCAGTGATTGGCCTTATACTTTTATGCTGGGAGTATCACCAAATACATGTTTTTGTGTTTGTATGGTCTCTTATGGTTCCTGTGACATTTTTGACAAATGCTCTCAACCAGAGTATTCAAGTATTTAAATGATTAGAATGCCTCATGTTCATTCCAATATCTCAATTACTGCGAAGCTGGGGGTTATCAATAATCAATTTTACAGGTTCTTGAGGCTTTGTATTTGTAAGAAGTTTTTTGTCTTTCAGATGGTCAGTCTTATTGTCCTCTGAAGTTAAAAGGCTACCCTTTAAAGATTCTTCTAAAGAGAACTAGAGGGTTGCTTAATAAAGAAAAATTCCTTTTTGGAATTTCAGCTTTTGGAGTTTGCAGAATGATTTTGTTTTGAGTCTGGTAAGTGGGGAGCTTCTTGTAAGCCCACTTGTTCATTGTTTGTTCCTGCTGTTCTTTCCTTTAGGTTCTTCTCTTACCTTTCTGTCAGTCTTTTTTTATCATGTTCTTGCGTTATGGCCTGTTGCTGGCCAGTAGTATGGCCAAGTCTTCCCGTTGCTTCCAGATTTGCAGCAGAAACTCAGTTCAGAGGTTGGTGCTTTTCACTGGCCTTTACCCACTGGAGGGAGCTGATGAAGTCAGTGGGGAAGTTGTGATAGATAAGTCACTATCATACATACTACTGTTAGTGGTCCCTGAAAAGGTGTGAGGCTGGAACTATTGTTCATACTGTTGTTTTTGTTTTTTTTGTTTGTTTTGTCTTTCCTGGTTTGGAACTTTCTGTGGCTTCTTCAAGTGTTAACCTTGCTGTGTTTTTTCTTCATTGTGACAATTGAGATTTCTCTATTCTTATGAAAGATATCTCTTATGGTTCCTGCATGTGCAACAGAAGCACGAATGAAGGTGGAAAATGACCCAAAAAAAGTTGGGCCCAAGAAGTTGAAAGATCTGGATCCCATGCAATACTTTGGTGTACAGGTAATGGAGTTTTTTTGTTGATTATTACAAGCATTCCTTTCTCTAATTAAATCTGTTGCTTGTTAAAGGGCTATCATCTATTAATTGAAGTGTGCTCAATTTCTGTTTGTGGCAGAATTGGGAAGATCTGTATCCAGGAGGGAAGTTGCCTGAGGGAGGCCAGCAGGAGTGCACACCCTTGTATGTTGGTAAAATAGTTTTGGTGTTCATCTTCATCTTTGCATTTGCTGGGGGCTTGAGTTACATGTTGGAGAGGTTGCCAGAGGTTACACAAGCTGTAACCTGATTTTTCAGTGCTTTCTTTCACCAACTCACTTGATGCTTTTTTCTTCACCAGGTTGTGTGTACTTCTCTCTCTCTGTATGTAAACCTGTCAAGTTCACGAGGAAAAAGATTTTCATCTGTAGCTTACTTTCTAGTGATGTTTGTACCTAGCAAACCTGCTTGCACTGTACAGTATATTTGCATTTTTGCTTTTCAATAGATTTTCTGGCTCCAAGAGGGTTTGTATATCATTCTCCTGGAAGTTGTACAATTTCCTTGGCCTCTGGTTGCAAGGTGCTTCATTCTTTTGTTATTGTCCCTTTTGTTTCCAGAACACACAACTTTAAGAATAATATATCTACCTATGCGGGAGTTATATCAAGATGCAAACTTATAGATATTATTTTTCATGGTAGCTATTTCTGCATATTATTGACCAAAAGCAAACACACCCCCCTCTTGTAGTAGTGCAAATGCAACTAAATACGCTTATAGTCAAACAACTTCAACATAAGCATAATTTGTGTACTTAAGTTTTTGACAACTGAAACTTAAACTGAAGCTCAATTTCACTCTTTATGTATTTTTCAAATGGGGATGAAATGGGGATTAGAGGGTCAAACTAGGGTTTCAAAGATTGTGTGACTTCTTTTCGAGCTTTACCTCTGACAAGGCTTGAGGAGAGTTTTTTGAACCCTAGTTCAAAAGATAACTCTCTTCAAGCCTTGTCACAGAAAAAGATCCTGCAAATTTTCTGAACTCAAGCAATTTCACTCACTTAGGAAACTTTCAAGTTGGGGATGAACTAGAGACTAGAGAGTTAGAACCAGGGCTCAAAGAGAGGGTGACTTTATGAATAACACTATTATTGATTCCCATTAATTTTGCTTAGCTAATATGCAATGTGCACTATTTTCACATCCCCAAAAGGAGCAATTAAGGATTTTCCATTTACTAGCTTAAGAAGTGTGATATGTGTGTGTACATTTGCTTCACCTGGTTTATTTGTGCTCTTGTAACAATAACAAGGTGCATTATACACAATGGCCCTGCCATAAATTTAATATCAACAATTGGTATTGTATGATAAATTGGTCATAACTAGGGGATTTAAATTTTTATTTTATTTTAATGTATAACATCATGTTGATGTAAAAGGAAAATTTAATGATTTTAAATTTTAAAAAAATATCATGTAAGTTATGAGGAACCCAAAAGGGATCTCACATTAAATGATGACATGTTCTAAGAACCTATTTAAACATTTAAAAAATTGATACTAAACCAATAGCCAAATGTCACAACATGATTTTTAATTTTTAAAAATCTAATGAGTTTTTCTTTAAAAAAATGATCAAATATTCTCTTTTCATATTTATTTTTCACATCTGTGCAAAATTTCAAACCAAAAAAAAAACTCATCGTGACATGTGTATTTGAATGTTTTCAATCACATTGTCACATTTTGTAAGGATTACATGAATTTTTGTGTATGATGGGTGCCATAATCATTTTTGAAAAAAAATAGTTTCATCTTTAGTTTTGTGGGTGTAGTTAATCGAGGCTGGGTGCACATTTGAGGAGGGGGCAAAGGAAATAAAATGTTGAAAGATGAATGTGAATTTTCTTACAAACAAATTAAGATGAATCATCTCACTTTGTCTCTAGGGGGCAAAATCCCTTGAAGCTACTATACTCTATAATGATTCCCAACACAATATCCCTGCCTTACAAGGCAAGGCCAATAAACCATTTTCTAAGACTCTTCATCCTAAGTGGTGCACCTTAAAATTTTTGATGCTGCAATAATAAAAGATGGTAGTGTCATTCAAATGTATTGCTTAAAAATTAAACCTTGGCTTTCATTTTTATTTTTAAAATTATATTGGTCACCTAAGAAAACTTGGACAGATTTAAGAAGGCTTAGCAACCTGGTTCACATTGAAGTTCCAATTTGAAAATAATGATGATTTCAAGGGTTGATTCTAGACTTGATTCTAAGAAAATTATGATATGCCCTAGAACTTGACTTGGAACCTATACACTTAGACATGAACTTGCCAATACCCCCCTCTCAACTTGATAACAATGATTGAAACCAAAATGTCAAAGTTCACTACAAAGAAAACCACGTTATTACTTTTTGTCTGGAAAAAAACACATTAAAAACAACAAGAGGTGGACCCAAAAGGGATCCATACCAATGTTATAGTTGCCTGCATTGGTTGTAAACATCTGGCTTGAATGTCTTTAAAAGTGTTATTACAGGAGGCCCACCTTTTATTGCCTGTGCAAGATTGCCTCCTTCCAAAGAAAAGGTCCCTTTTGCTCTGTAGAGCATTTCCCCTTGGGTTCCATTCCCAATATTCTTATGACAAAGGATAGTCAAGCTTATGTCACTTTGGGTTAATAAGTTGGCATCAATATATGTGCACAAGTTTCAATGCATGTGCTTACACAACATAATAAACTCTTTTTAATTGGTCAACTAGAGTGATCAATTCACATGGTTTTATTTAAATAATCTTTCACATTTTATTGTTCTTGTTTTCATGTTTATGGATGGGAATTGCGAAAACAATAAGCCATCTTGGATGTGAGAAACATTATTGGAAGCCTCAATAAATGGTATGGGTGGAGATGCTAAGGTATCCTTTCAAAAAGGTTGATTAAATTGTGCTTACCATTCTAAATTGTTTCATCACTTGAAAAGGGGAAGAACCTTATAGAGAAGGTTGATTAGATTTTTAGAATTTCATATCTGGTTTATCGCCAGATTTGGCTAAATTTTCATAAGGATGATTGCCACTTTGCCTACATAATAAAATTCCTGAAAATTTGCACCCACCTTGCAAGGAGCTCCTGCTTTGTTCTTTACTGAGTAAGGCTCTTGGATGAAAGCATGATTCTTGAATTGTAAGGCTAGGTTCAACTTGAAATAAGTAAGGCTTTGCATGTAGCCCCTGCCTTAGGGCCGGCCCTTCTCCCCCTTTTTGTAGAACGCCCACACCAGCCTTGGCGCTGACCCTACAACAAAATGAAAACTCTCCAGTGAAACTCTATAAAAGCTTTTAATTATGTAAAATTGTTTTCACTCAAGCATGTGTGTTGTGCCAAGAATAATTTTGTTAACCCACATTTCTTAGGACCTCTCACATTTCTTGAGACCTTGCACACATTTCTTGGGACCTCTCACATTTCTTGAGACCTTGCACACATTGCTTGGGACCTCATACACATTTCTTGGGGAAGACCTCACACCCAATTTCTTGAAACCTTGCACACATGTCTAGAGACCTCGACATCCACATTTCTTGGGGAGACCTCCCACACATTTCTTGGAATCTCAAACATTGAACGAACAGTCTTTCGAGAACTGCGGGTGGGTTTGGCGGGGATGGTGAAGGAATCTTTGAGGATCCGTGCGGGAAACATGAGGTCACACGATGCACAGATCCCCCCTGAATATTCCCCATGTGGGCTCAAATGATTCTAGTATCCTTCCCGGAAGCATAAAGAGGAACCTGCACTCATCAGCAGCTCTCACTGTTTGAAGCAAGCAATTGTTGTGTGCAAGCAAGCAAGCAAGCAAGCTCGTGCATGTAAGTACCATCTCAGTTCCGACTTCAGAATCTTTAGCATTTTTCTTTCTTTGCCTACATTTTTCGAAAAAGAAAGGAAGTTGGTCCAACATGACGGACGACACATGACCAGAGATGTAACTAAAATTTGTTTACTTTATTCAACAACATTCATTGAGTCCAAATTAGGTGGAGAGAGAGAGAGAGATATCTAGAACTGTTGAGGCAATTTTTTTAGAGGTGAAGCGCAAAAGCAGCAACCGACGAGCAGTTTTTTATATTAAGCCATCATGAGTTCCTTGTTTCAAGGCATCAGTTGCGGCTGAATCTTTGGCGATGGATGGACTAACGAGCTCACCCAGTCAATGAATTTGTACTAAATAATAATTGCTGTCTAGAGCTGCATGTCCCACCAAAAGAAAAAGAAATAGTAGTACAATGTCCTGTCCAGAGCTTTTAATAAGTAGTGATCTGACCCGTTGTGCCGCGGCGGCTACTACTCTCTCACCCCTATTTCACAGAAAAATTTCGGCTGCAAAGTTCGATGAGGAGTGTTTAATTAACGTTGTTCGTCCACAAAGTTTGATGAGGGATGTTTAACGTTCTTCTTCATTTTGAAGATGAAGGTGGATGAGCCGGAAGCATGGATGTTCTTGGCTTTCAACGTAGGTTTTCGCAAAATTGACATAGTTCTTGGTGATGATCTCAACGGACATATGTTTTTGCCAAATGAATTTAGCCTCTTCATCATCTGGAATTTTGACCGTAGGTTTTTGCAAAATGGATGTAACTCATTATCATCATCATTGGGAATTTTGATGCGTTGAGTCCCTATATGATGACAAACTGACGACTGCGGGAAAAAAAAGGCTTTGGAAAATTACATTCGAACCCAGTGTTTGGAAATTTCAAATGGAATTTGTCTTCATGACGTCCGGATCAAGCGGAGGACAAAGCTACTTCAAGACCAAGTTGCATGTGGAGAGAGATTGCAAGAATATCTTAAGGTCCACTTTTAGTACTGGGTCTGCTGCTGCAGAGCTTGCACTTGCCCCACTTGCAATCTATAGTCCAATTCTTTGATCTAGTCTAGTGCTTCTCGCCTCATGATCGACTAGGCCATCTCCTTCGGCACTTTTGCTGACTCAGGAGATTATTTTCAGAGCTGTGGTCTGGACTTGGACGTATAGTGCATCTCTCTACTCTAGTGTTGGATCCTCTTGCAGCGTGCAGCAGCTTCCTCTTGGACGGACCGGCAGCTCTGTCTGTCTTTGCTGACTCGTCAGGAATTTTGGAGCGAGCAGCGTTGCACACAACCATCATGGAACAACTGTTGTTGTCTTCCAAGTATAAAGCTGCATGCTCAGCTGCAGATGCTTTAATGTGGTGTACTTTTGAAGCAGCAGTTGCGGTTGTAGTACTGAGATCATCTGATACGAGGTGGAAAAGAAATAGGTGGGAATATTTAGAAAAAGAAGAAGAAGATGGCGGGGTCATACAATGACGGACAGGTATGGGTGGCGGAGTTGGTGGGGACGACAGTCTTGTGCGTGCTTGGTCTCGGGGGCATCGCAAATGCTGTTCTCCCCGGGACTAAGGGCCATGGGATTGGGTTTCTGGGCATCGCTTTCTGCTTCGGATGGGGCGTCTTCCTGTCCCTGCAATTCGTGGGTCACATCTCTGGTACGTACCGCAATGTCAAGCATGTGTGCGAGGAAGAAACTGGGTTTGATATTTTCCTGAAACTGGGTTTATAATATTAAGCTGCCGTTTGCAATATCGATGCAGGAGGAGTTTGCTACACTTGCAAGCTCCTCAAAATCTTGCTTTGAAACTTTCTTGAGGACAAACCGGCTGTAGATCTGACATAGAGTAACCCTGGTGGAATATATGAATTCATATTGTGCAGGTTTTTACAATCCAGCAGTCGCATTGGCGGGGGCAGTGGTGGGGGACATTGGGTGGAAGCGGATGCTTGTGTGCATCAGTGCGGAGATGCTTGGCGGGTTCCTTGCAGCCATTCTGGTGTGGTTCACTTACATCCCCCACTTCCAGCCCTTGGAAGTTGTGCAGCAGACTGATGACAATTTGTGCAATTGCTGTGACCTTGAGACGGGTGGCGTTGCTATCATCAAACAGGAGCTGAGTGCACCTGCACACAGGTACAGTACTCGCCACCAGCTTACAACTTCAAAATTCCTCTCTTATACACATAGCTGCTGCAGATCACCGTCTCGTCATAGTGAATCCGTAATATTATTACCAAGTCAGATTCTCAATAACGGGAACTAGAATCATCAAGAGATCTGAATATCGCTATCTTTGTTTGTTGGTGATGAGCAGGTATGTGTCTGCTGGGACAAGAGGTGAACAAATGAGAATGAATAAGGTCCAACCAAGCGATGCTGAGCAACAGCTTCCTGCGCATACCTTTTGGCAAACTCTCAGAAACAAGATGGTACTATAATCATTTGCAATCAGTTGCGATTTGACAATCTCCAGAAGTCTTTCACAATTGATATGATCATTCATGAGTTTACGAGTGCTGACTAGGATTCATGACCGACTATATAATGATCTATCAAGGAGAATATTGATGATCATCTTCTAGATAACTCTTTCCGAGCTGAAAGATCTGGAAGCAGTCTTTTTTTTTGATGATCAAGCTGCTCATGAATGTGGTCTGTGTCTGGATTGACTGCAGATCTTGATGACAGGCGTCTGTACACAGGACTCCAACGATGATGCCAATGAAGGATCTGTGAACAAATTACATCCTGGAGCCAGGGTAAGCAAATCCATGAAGATCTAGAACTCCAGATACAGGGCTTGATTGTTTCCTAGATTTTCTGGTTGTAGGCTTGGTCTGCAGTCTAATACTCCAAATCCATCATATGTGCACAGAAGTCATGGAATACTTCATTATATCAATAACTTGACAATTGAACAGCATTCTAGGCTTCTTTGAGATTTTCTGGTTGTCAGCATGGTCTGCAGTCTAGTACTCCAGATCGATCGAAATGGGCACCCAAATCACCGAATACTTAATTACAATAATATCTTGATAGTTGATAACAATCTAGACCGCTTTGAGATTTTCTGGTTGTTGGCATGGTCTGCAATCTAGTACTCCAGATCCATCATATGTGCGCACCCAAGTCACCATATAATTTTTTACAATAACAAGTTGATAGTTGATCAACAATCTAGACCTCTTTGAGATTTTCTGGTTGTCAGCATAGTTTGCGATCTAGTACTCCATCCATCGGTATGCACCCAAATATGAATCTAATATCTTATACATTAATAATTGATCGACAATCTAAACCTCTTTGGGTTGGTTTTTATGTGCTGTACAATTGCAAATGTGGCTTCTTTTTTGGTACACCGGCTTAGCTTAAGAGTGTACACACCCCATATTTGTTTGAATGTTCATTCTAGAAACAATGCAAAGCTTGGTCATGAACTAGTACCTCCCAAGCTTAATAAAACATACTCGGTTCCTCAATGATGTGTAGGTGAAGGCAAAGAGCCAAGCATGTGGGCCAAGTGTGAGACAACGGATTGAAGAAGACCAAGAAGTGAAATTGACAGTGTTCTGCACACGTCCATCTGTGAGAAAGCATTATTGGTTGTATTGCTTCTGGGCAGAGTGTTTCCTCACCTTTCTGCTCACGTATGGAGCCTTCTCCATATCCAACCAGGGGAGTCTGGCCATCAGCGATGCAGCAGAAACCTCTCTCTACAAAACAGGCTTGCAGCCACTCCTTATTGGCTTCCTTGTCTTTGGGTAAGCCCAGTGCCTTAAATTTCAATGCTGCAATTAGCATGCATACATTCGTTTCATGGCCTGTACACTGTACTTTGGAGGAAGTACATGCTTTCAGTTAAGGCAAATTGAGTATGAACGTGTAAATTTGCAGACAAGGATACAGTGAACTCCACAAGGCCTAGTAAAGAAAAATCATTGTGTCTAATTGGTCAGCCATAATGATTAGCCCAAGTGGTGGCATTTGAATAGTCTCTCAGGTCTTATGTTGTCCAATTTTCATATTGATGGGTGGGGCTGGTGAAACAATTAACACTCTAGAATGTTGGATGAGATAAATACTGGTAGAGGCCCAAATAGGGGGTTTGGGTGGATGTGTTCTTAGCCTATAAAAAACTACACTTTCTTGAGGAGTTCCAAGTTTTGGGCCACTTGATGCTGTGGCAACAAATTTGTCTACTCCAAGTACCATAAATTGTGGTTTTCGCTGTTTTTGGTTTCTCTAGAGCTAGACAATGTCTTACAACATGTTTGTTTGTTTCTTGTTTGATTCACTGTGCAGGCTTATCTTGTGTGGGGGTGGAACAACAGGGCCTGCATTGAATCCAGCACGGGATTTGGCACCCAGAATTGCCCATTGGATACTCCCTATTCCCGGGAAAGGCCCATCTGAATGGTGGTACTCATGGGTCCCAGTATTTGCACCCTGTGTTGGTGCAGTATTAGGTGGTTTATTTGCCAAGTCCATGAAGCATATGTTGGTTGCAGGTCTTTGATCACCTCTTCTTTTGTGTTGATCTGCATTTACATCCAACAATAATTGTCTAGAAAAAGATTGGCACACATCTCAGGATTAGATTTATAATTATTCTTCATTTAACATTCCGCTAAATTCAGCCTCCTCTGGAGAATCGGTTAAGAATTAGTCTGCTCTGCCGAGGTATCAAGATCAAATATGTTAAATTGCATTGCTGCATTTCAGGGGTTACAAGTCAACATGAAAATTCATTCAACTTAGGTCAGAGATCTTTTAAGAAACTTACAAACAATTCAGAAGAAACTTGTGTACACACATTGGAACATCAATGAACTTAGTAGGAAGGTTGATGATAGGCACTATGCAAGTGATTAGCATGTACATAATTGCCTCTTTTGAGATACTATCGGTCTTCTCAGGTACCGTAAGAAATCCGTTTTTATCTGGATCATGTCTACATAATATTGCAATTTGCCATTTGAGAGGGGCTTGAGCCTTGAGGGACCTCAACAAATTTACAGCTAGCTGGGCAGGGTGAAGGTTTTCTAAAATTTGATATATTATGCATATCTAGGTGGCATAACTAGGAGAAATTTCCTAAGGCGTTGGGAGAGCACCTTATATATATGAATACACCCTCTTAAAAATGAGGAAGGATATAAGGCCTACTCCTTAAGAATGAGAGGGAGGTGTGAAATTCCTCCCATTCTTAAGGAGTAGGTGGAACAACCTTTCCCCTCCTCTGTCACCTTATGAATACACCCTCTTAAAAATGAGGAAGGATATAAGGCCTACTCCTTAAGAATGAGAGGGAGCTGTCAAATTCCTCCCATTCTTAAGGAGTAGGTGGAACAACCTTTCCCCTCCACTGTCACCTTATGAATACACCCTCTTAAAAATGAGGAAGGATATAAGGCCTACTCCTTAAGAATGAGAGGGAGGTGTCAAATCCCGTTCTTAAGGAGTAGGCAGAACAACGTTTCCCCTCCTCTGTCACCTTATGATTTACATATGTGTAGGTTCACTAAAACCTTTAGGTGCCTCATGCTTTATGATGGGTAAAAGCTCACAGGTGAGGGACATTCCCAAAGCGTGGGCCCGGACTCAACTACTGACTAGTCCTCAGCCCCTTGTTTGATGAATGCCCCCCACCTGGGGGTTTAAAACTCCACATAATAATATAGTTAGTCATAGTACTAGCATCGGATGGCACATCTGAGGTTGAGCTCTTGAACTTTGTGAGATTGGGTCTTTGGGTCTTGGATTCAAATTGGTCAACTAATTCATAGTCTTGCACAGAGTGTGGATTTCTCAATTCATCTTTGGTTTGTTGTTCTTAACTTACAATGTCCAATTCCAAAGGGATTGTGGTTCAGGCTGTCACTGCACAAGCTTGCTTCCACAGGTTGTTGATGCTTTTTTGCCTTTTATTTTTGTTTCCTTTCTCTAATTCATTTGTTGTTACTCCTACCATCTCCCTTTTCTGAAAGGTTGTGGCTGAGCTGAAGAGGCAGTTGATATTGATAGTAATGTTGATATCCATATTCGTGAATCAATTTGGCTCATTTTGAAGATTGAAATGTATTATATATGGGGTAATAATTGGTGTTTCTTTTCGTGGCAAATTTTCACACGAAGCACACACACACACACAAAACCTATAGTATTTTGAGCAGATGCTCAATTTTTAAACCAAAAATTGAAGGAAATTTTAGTTTTCGAAGAAATGTCCCAACTTTTTGATAGCCCCAAAAGTTTTTTGCCACTTTGTTCCTATTTGTAGAAAACTTTGGATGGTTTTTAAAAAGTTGTCATCAATAAATGCTAAATCTATTTGGGATGCTTGCCACATACTCCTTATTTGAAAAAAATTGAGAAAAAGGACAGTAGTAGGAATGATACAATGATCATCACAATTTAACTAAAATGAAATTTCAAAGCAGTAGAACCTTGTGACAGGGGAGAAAAGCATTAAATTAATCCAAGGTTATATAATGTCAATTCAAAATTCTATAATTACATAGTAATGTTACTCAATTTTTTAATCAAAAGTATTTGTATGAAGATGAAAAAAATTATCATTCTCAAATTTACAAATAAATGCAAAATGTGATTTAATGTTTCGCCAATTTTCCAAAAAAATCGAAAATCATTTAAAGGGTAATTTAGGTAAATTTAAATTAATCTTATTAAATTTCAATTTTATGATTGAATTCTAATTTTTAAAATAAAAATGATCATGTAGCTTCACTTTGAAAAGAAAGCTTTCAAAGGGTATGTAAGAAAAAGGCAAAGATAATGATGAAGGAGGTGAAGGTTTTGAAAAGGTATTTAAAAAATAGATCTTATAGATACAAACTTTTTTTTCACATTTGCCCTGGGGGATCCTTGAGGTAGATTTGTGGTTCCATTAACTTTCTTGTACCCTTACCCTACTCCTTCATTTTCAAAGTTTGGTAATATCATACATATCCTCTGCCTTTAAGGTAATTTCAATAAAAGAAGGAAACCATTTACCTTGAGGGTGATTATGGAAAGAAAAATTTATGTATTTTGTTATCGTGAAGATAGCTCATGATACCAACAACAAACTATTGCTACTTGTTAATTTTCATAATTTGACTTGTTACTCATTGGAGCATCAACATGATCCACTGACCTGATTTCAATACTCACAGCACAAGGTCGCATGTGATAGGAAGAGCTTACTTACACCCATCCAGGATTTGAGGTGCATGATGAGAGGCTGATAGGTTCAGGGGCCAAGAGGTTGAGTGCAGCAGAACTCAAAAATTCTGGGTATATGTCAAGATAGACCCTTCTCCTGCTTAAAATCATGTCATATGAAGATGTCAGTCAGCCTGTCTAGGGCCTTACAAAACATCTGAAGCCATGGACAGTGGAGCAGGGATTTCTAATTTCTTGGGCGTTATAAGCTGTCATCATAATACATTTAGTGAAAGATAAGAGGATCCTAAGTGTCAGCTTCAGTGTTGAATGGTTATTAGAAACAGGGCTGGCTTTGCATTTCAAAAGGAATCTTCAGTTCTATTTTAATTCTTTTTTTTCCTTTTGGATGGAACCTCCTGTCCTGTCTCAAGATTGATTTTCTTAATGCATTTACGATTTTACTCATTTTATTGCTGGTTTAATTTTTTTTGATTTCTGTTGTGTTCAAGAAATATGATTTCAGATTAAGTTCAGTTTCATGTCCATTAGACAGAATTAAATGATTTATTTTATATTATATTATTAATTTATTCAACTAATGCACATAATGCAAGAATAAAAAAAAAGTGATATTAATAATGTATAATGAATCAAATTTAATAACTTGCTTAAAATGGAGGGTTATGTTTATATATTTTTAATAAAGTTGTATTTATTTACCTAGGGAACTTGGTTAAAATGAGGTAACATTCTTGACTCAGATTCTAATTCATTTTTGAAAAGGGATTGATTTCTTGCTTAAGTTCCAAGGGCAGTTCTAACAAAACTCAAAATCTTCAATCTGCAAACTTAAAAATTTGACTCGTAACTTGAACCCAAACTTGCCAACACAAGAAGAGATCCTCAACTGTTATCAGGATGGCTCCTCTTATTCATTATCATGATTCTAAACAAATTCCAAGACCCAGTTTTGATAAATAGTCATGATTTTCAAATTTTTGACAAAATCAAGTACCTAGCCATAAAATCACCAATTCGTTGAATTCTTTGCCCGGTGTTCCATGAAAAAATGCTGGTTTTTTAAGGTTTTGGGTATGACTGAGATTGGTGCTTCTTTGATTTTGAAGTTTTTTCCCAGTCTCAGAATTGGTGGTTCTCTGATTCTGAAATAATTTAAAAGTTGAAATCACAATTCTTTATGAAATTGAATAACCATACAACACAGGTCAATTTCCATGTGGCCCATGGTCTACCCAGTCAATACACCCAACACCAATAACTAAGGACTAAGTGAAAAAACAGTCACAACAGGTTGCATGTTGCTCCGATCTGTTTCTACCACATCACAATGTACTGGCCTTTACCCTTGTAGAGCCCTTAGACCGTATGAAATCCAAGAGCGCCGAAAGAGAGTGCCATTGGCAGAAGTAGGTGGCCCAGTCATTTACCGGGCATGTGTTAATAAATAGGAAATAGTTCAGAGGCTACTGGAATGGTGGGTTGTTAGGAAAATCAACTTGAACGCCAAGGAACCTGAAAATAATAATACTTGAATAGTAGTGGCACTAATGACACAGTGTAATTACTACTTATTAAAGAATAATTGTGTCATGGGCCACATGGAAACTGACCCTAAGTGGCCTTAAGAGATCATAAGCCAGTAAGCAACATAAAAGGCCGAAAGAGCTTGATAACACTCATCTTACTAGTCAGTGGAAGGGTTTCCCATCCAGGATCATTCTACACACACTACACAGAACATTGAACCTGGCGAAACCCCCCATGAAGGTGATGTCAAGTCGAGTAAGAACTAGGCCTGAAACTGATATGATGAGCAATTTAGGTGAGAAAACAGTTTGATGGACTCTTTGTTTTTTTTCCCTATGTACTGTTTTCATCCTAACTTTTGATTTCATCCTAGTACTCTCAGTTTGGGTACTTTACAGATAACTCCAGTACAAGGAAAAACCCCCATGGATTGGAATATCTGGTGAGGCCACCAGCATGTCTCTGCAGGTTAAGAAGTCTATAATCTGACACTGAGCCAGTTTATTGTCATTATAGAGTAGTTGGTTTAGTGATGTGCAGAAGATGATAGAAAGCAGAGTTGTGCAGCTTTAGCTGGCATGTGAAATTGTTATGGAAGTTGTCAATTTCCAAATGAGTTGACAAGTTATGACTAACAATTTATGACTACCGCTACTGCTCATCACAGTTCCAGTAATTCGTTTTTCCAGTTTGCTGATGCAGCATTTTTAGTGATCATCTCACAGAGGATATCTGGTCAACTGGTGGAAAGCTTGCACAAAACTGTTGAAATTGTAGAACACTGGTGAAAAATTGTGATGAAACTGAAAAGTGTGTTGAAATGTGGCCAAATTTTCCCCCAGGATAAGTTTTTTCTTGAAATTTTTGGCAGATCTTTTCACAGAAACAAAAAATTTATAGCAGAATATTCCATTGAAGAAACACTACAACAAAATGTGGTTTTTGCTACGATAGAAGGCCATGGCTCCTCACATATGTGTGAGGAAAGCTTTGTGATTTCATGTGTTTATTGTGACACATACTATGCTTATATTATACTTTGACATTAGTTTAACGTTAGTGTAATATGTGCCACAAATTGATGTCAAACCATAACATAAGTTGAATATGTCACATATTAAATACTACTTATTTTACAATGTGATGGATGAAATGACAAAGTTTATGTCCCACATGTGTCATGCATATCATTGTTAAAAACCCACATTTGGTGTAGTAAAAACAAATATTTCTTGGAACCAAATAGACAAGTCAAGTTCAGAATTTTGCTTGCTCAAATGTCACACCAACAAATTGTGGAATTCGAAATCGTATACCATATCTAAAGTCCCCTTTATTTTTTGTGGACTTGACTTAGGTTTGATAATTTTAATTGCCTTGGTGAATAATATGAAAATCAATGTACATTCAAAGTTCAATTACAAACTACAGTATCATAATGATTTGACCTTGGGGAGTTGTTTGTTGATTCAAAACTGAATTCAGAAATAATATATTTTTTCATTTTCAGAAAGCAAATGCATGGATTGAAAATACGACTTGTTCACATTATTGAAAATTTCAATTTTTCACATGGATGAAATTAAAACAAATGATTTTGGATGAAAATTCAAGAAAGATAGTGCTCATGATGATCTCAATCATTGTAATGATAGAGATAAATTTGATCACCATTCCTTTTTCATTGCTTTATAGTGCAAATTTAAGATTGCATTTAAAATGCAATCCTAGAGATTTCTTGAAAAAACAACATTCAGGAAAAATTACCTATATTCCTTATCTCTGTGGTTTCAACTAGCTTCTATAGCTTGGTAGTTTAGGGCTGATTTTTAGCTTCACACCCATCAATGGTTTGCAAAAGAAATTTCAATATGAAATACATTTTATTGTAGATGTTAGATTTTGTCAATAGAGATTCAATTTTAGGATATGGACTTGGATACATACAGAGGCCAATTCATCGTGATGCTTAAAAACAAAAATTACAAAATCTATTGATTTTTGCAATCGAATTTAAGGGGTGTAATGTTGACAAAAAAAAGTCATTGGTCCACTTTGATTAGCATTAATGATTTCATTTAAAATTTGTTTGGGACTTGGTCTTTAAAATAAATTTAATAAAAAAAAAAAATTGAATTATTTTGCATCATATTAAGGGTGCAAGCACACCATCATGAGGCACACTCCATCTAGGCCATTGCTTTTAATAGTTTTTCATGAAGAATGTTTAAGAATTTTTTCAATACATATTTTTGAAAAAAAAAATTTCAAAGTTTCTTTTAGAATATCATGTTAATGTTTATATTTTTAGAAATTCAAGAATATGCCATTTTCAAATCTTTCTTTGGTGTTCTTATTGTAAAAAAATTAATTACAACTATTTAAAAAATTCTTTTGGATAATTTGAGATGACTTGAAATTATAATCATTTTGTAAGATGAAACATAAAATCTACAAAGAATTTGCACGGTTTTAAAAATTCATATTTATTCAAGATTTTTTTTTTAAAAATTAAATTTATTGAGACAAGGCTAAGCATTTTTCATAACAAGTTGCAAAACAACTCATTGAAAAATTCATTTGTATCAAAAAAAATCATTTTGGGTGCAAAAGGACTTGCAATCCTCATTTAAAGCAATGATAGCAACTTTTTTGAGGGTATTTTGACCCATTCATGTTAAGATTTTGTGCACTTGTCTTTCTCAACGACCTTTAGATGTGGTAAACTTTCAATGTAAAAAAACTTGAAATTTCTAATTGTGGTATCCTTATGCATGGCATCACAATGTAAAAATGCATTATGAAATATACTTTAGTGAATGTCTTTTTTTTGCTGCTCTTTGGTCCACCCAACCACCCACTTGCCCTTCAGTTGAAATATTGCGCTTGGATTCTTACATCTCTGTTTGGCACTTACATACCTTCCCTGGAACTAATGTTTGGCAGTAATTAATCCTTTGGTGTGCCAGCCAACCCATAAGACCATGTGGAGAGGGAAAATTACTTATTTTTTTGAGGTGTTCAGTTGAAATATTGCACTTGGATTCTTACATAGGTAGCAATGAAACCATGTGTGTGTTTTTCACTCAAATCATGTCTTTGTTTTTTTCAGTAAAGTGTAGTGTAATTGTGAATTAGACAATTACATCACAAACCAATTTCAATGTTATTTGGTTGATTCAGCTTTCACTGTTGTTTTCAGATGGTTTGAAAACAATTGATGGCATCTTGGATTCCAATCTGCTTCTTATTATTAACACTCCAGATGGGAGTCTGGAGTCTGGACACCCATCTGAAATCACCCAACAGGAAGAAGATTTCAGATAGGTAATGTGGGCCCCTGATAGAATGCTGGCTGTTCCCCAACTTAACGGAGCAAATAGCATTATTAAGAGACCCTAATTAATACCTACATCTCTGCTGGACATTGTTTATTGTGCACATTATGGCAACATGTGCTCAAGTTTGACTATTTATACTGATTTCAGGTCAGATTAGACATGGAGTATACTGGCTACTAGTTCATGGGAAAGGTTGAAACTGGTCCAACATGTTATGGAATCCAGCAAGTTATTACTTGTTACCATCTAAAGAGTTGTTTTGCTTTGCAATTCTAAGCCTAGAGCAAGTTCCCAGGGTGAGGGCATTCTCAAAATAAGGGGTTTAGGTGACGCGGTTGGTTCTAGCTGTGTCTGGTCCCACTTTTAGGGGATGTTCCAGTGTGGGGGGTGAGGACTAGTTTTTTTTCCCTTCATAGTTGCGTCTGGGCATTTGAAAATAAAAAATTCAAAGAATCAATTGAGTTCAGTTCATTTATTTTAGGAGATTTAAAGAATCGCTTGGGTCCAGGTCTTAGAAACCCAAAGAGGGGGAGGTTATGAGGTGAGGGTTATGGCATGTGATTAATGGGGTATAAGGCTCGGTTTTTTAATAGAAATTCAAACAAGTACAAAAAAAAGTTTTTTTATCATGGTTTTCGGAAGACTACTTTAAAAACATATGATAGGTCTTTAACAATGTCCTACAAGGCTGGGTTTTTGCTGCCTTTTTAAGTCTTTGACAAACAGTCTTAAAATTTTTAAGCTACAAGGCAAGTTCCTAACAATCTAAGACAACACTAATGTTCTACCTTCGTATTGAAAAGTAAAAAAAGTTCTTCAAATTCTTTTAGTTGTTTCAAATAATCAATAAGCATTCTCAATTGTGATTCAGGTTCAGGGTTTTTGAGAGACACCTCACATTGTTATTCTTCCCATGTTAGATCTGGTTATGAATATTTGAGATTTTAAAATCATTGATTATGAGGCGGGGATGTATGTCAACTTTTTGAAAATGCTGAGTAAGATGGGGATTTGGGTTTTTGAAAAAGTAAGATTTGACAGGCATACATGCATATCTCCTGTCTGCTACCTGGTTAATACTTAGAGAAAAAACAAATATTCGCCCCCACACTGGACGTTCCGCACCTGTGGACCTTAAAAATTGTAAGGCATGAGACAAATGTTATCATACATCTGAACATACATAGATCACAAGATGGTAAGAGTGAGACACACCTTATGCCTCCGAGAGTGGTAAGTTGCCTCCTGTTTTTGAGCTGGCATTACTAATGTGCATAAGGTGTCATCCAAATATGGTAGCAAAATTCTCTAAATGCTTTAAGGGCCAATACAAGACCCCCAATATTTGTACCATCAAGGACCTACCTACCTAAGGATGAAGGAGCCGCCAGCTTTAGTAGTGGGTTCCATTGCAAGCTAAAGATCAGGGTGGGCCCTTTTCTACCAGCTTGCTTTTTAATCCATGCCCGGGTTAGGTTGGGTATTTTGGATAATAATTCACAAGAGCCGGCTTTGTGGGTTCCAGATTGCCTGCTTAATTTGCTTGCTCTGTGGGTCTAGGGCAGTGTGACTATTCAAGACCTAGTTAGTAGTAAAGCGCAAGATGCTTCCTGGCAGGCCAGTCAGGAGGTCCTTCCCATTTGCTGGTGGGATTTCATTTGAATCAGGTCAGGACAAGATGCGGATCAGCAGACCTAACCTCTTTCCATTAGGTCGCTCCGATCACAGATTCTGCACTAATAGCAGCTTTTCATTATGTTTGTTGCATGTCGCTAGCTCATAGTCACGTCACAGCTCTATAATTCAAACATTGGACAACGACAAAGCTATGTCAGTTGTGAGTTTACGAGTACGTGACTAGAATGTCACATCTATCATTATTTCTGGGAATAAGTGTTCTTTTAAAAGTTCTCTAGAGAGTTACCTACATATGAAATGTTCCGAACATTCCTAACAATAATTACTTCGGGATTTCCAGTCAGGGTTTTGTTTTCATTTTTGTGATGTCGCTGAAGTGGCAATCATCCAGAAGACAGTTTAGCCAACAAGATGTGAAAGTTAAAAAGAATGAAGCATCCTTCACATTTTTGGCTACATGCTAGAACCTTGGTGATTGTCAACTACATGCATAGAAATTCTTTGAGAAAGAATGTCGAAATTTGGTGACTGAAAACCCAATTTTTAAAACTCTGATCCATTTTTAAAAAAAAGAATCCAATTGACTAAATTTAGGCTAAAAGAAAAAGGATGTTTCCAGCCCAGTTGCAGCTATCCAATGGAAATTGCTTGATCATGAAGCAAAAAACAGGGCCCCAATTCAGTGACTTTCCATTAGGCTGCTGTGATCACAAAGGTGGCCTGCATGTGTAACTGTGATCACAGCAGCCTAATGGAAGAGACCCTTTAAACTCTCATTTGAAAGTAGTGTTTCTTTTTCTGGTGAAAAATTCCCCTAATTTTTTTGGGCCAACCACTTGTAAGCTTGGATTTAAAAGGAAAAGAAAAGGAATTTTTGCGTAAAACTTATGGCAATGGATTCCATCGCCAGAATCAGTACCTCACTCTGTGCCTTGTTGCCTTCAAAGTGATCATGCCTTTGCATTGTTAGATCACCAAATCTTGCCGCCCTAATGGCCCTCCATGTTGCCATCTTCTCCTTCAACATTTGTAAACTTTCACCACAACACACCTCTCAATTTTAGTCATTCAACAACTTGATCCTATCGACTTTGGTTCCTTTTGCCACTCATTCTCCCACTTGCAAAAGGAAGTTGCCAAAACCTAAACCTTATTTGAACGTTGTGTGTATAGTGTAAATTGTAATGTGCATTGTGCATTGTTTGCAACTTGTGAACAGTGAGCACTAAAGTTTGTGGTGAAATTGTGAAGTTCGAAGTTATGAGTATGATCATGCAATGTATTATGGCATTGAATGGAAGCCCATTAGGAACAGGTTTCAAAAGATTCTGTGCAATATGGTGCCACTATAGTTGCCTTGGAAGTTGGAACTTGAAGCTTGGATTTGATTTGATCTTTGATGCACGACTCAACAATGAACATTGAATAGGTGAATCAAGATTCAACTTTCAACAAATTCAAGTTGGTATGCACATGTACCAGGTACTTTTGATCTTAAGCTCTTTGCATATGGTATTTTAGTCTAAACTTTGGAGTTTGGATTTTGTTACAACTGACCTCAAACTTTAACTCAAGTAGTTGTTACAGTAACTTATAAATTAAAAACTTTTCTTTCTATGTTGGTGAGTTCGATGTACTTAAATTATTCAACTCTATTCAAGGCTTAAGCTTGAAGGTTCTAGATTTTAGATGTGCTTTGAGCTTTCAAGTTGTGTCACACTCATGCATGCATGAATCATGGTTGTTTGTTGTGTTTTTTTAAAGTTGGCCATTATCATCACATCTTGAGTTCTTGAGCGGCGTCCACTCAACACTGTCATTGTGTTGAAGAGTTTTACGTTTGGGTTTGGAGTCCGGACTTTGGACACTAGGAGTGTTGCAAGATTCTAAATCAAGAAAATGCTTCCTTTTTGTTCACCACCGAACTTCAAGTTCAAGTATTTTTATTCTTTCCACAACTTTAGTAATTTTACCCCACTTGTCATGTTTCATGATGTGAATTCGGGTAGCAATAGTGCAACTACATCCACATTGTGTAACCTTCTAGGACCTTTGTGTGCATTGCCTATTCAAAATGTTGTGCTAGTTATCTATCATAGTCACTTGAGAGGTACAAATTCAAAGGCATCCCCATTGGGTTCACTTATAGACTTTATTAATGATTTTCCAAATCTAGAATTCATCATTCCTCTTGAACAACCTAATCATGTGTTCCATCAGAAGCAAAGAAAAAAAAACCATCTTATGAATCTACTTGCAAATTCCAAGTTTCATGGGGGGCAAAATTGCCTTAGGTTGAACTATAAATAAAGTTTGATAGTTGTGTGCATACTATCAAAGGCAAAGTTTGCTAAGAGGTAAGCAGAAAAATAAATTATTAACACTTAATTGGGATTCACTATAAAAGCACATTTGTTGTAAAAAAGCAAAAAAAGCTTTGAGAGGGGTGAAGAAAGCAAAGTGATATGCTAATAAGGATTGTAAACATACCAAAAATTTGTGGTTCCATATGCTTCCAAGGGTAAGGAGTTAGTGTTGTGATTAGTTGCCAATGGGGTTATGGGGGAAAATGCAGAAACCTTGTGCAATTTGCCACATTATTTCACACTTTGCAATATGGCAAGCCATTGTTGGAGTAGAAGGCTCGTAAAAAGCTCTTTGATATTTTGAATTTAAAAAATAATCCCAAGACACACTAAACAAATTTTGTGGGTTGGGCCATGGCTCGACACATGCACTAAATTGTGTTGAATGCCACCATAGTTGATATTGTAATATAGTAACCCAATATATTTCTTTGACATGTGATGAGGTGACCATTATTGAGAACTAGAGTTGAGTGTTTGTTCATGCTTATGTTATGCAAAATTAGTTGCATATTATACCGATTATGTTTTTTTTTAAGCATGTGATTGTTGGATCTAATGTTAACAACCTCACCTAGGTTTTTATGCAGACCTTGATGAACCAAGGTGGTTTATTTTTTAAATTGATTAAAAAGAATCTTTTGACATTTTGATGTTGATGGGGTTTCTGTATTCCAAGGTTTCAAGGGGTTACAAAATAAAATATGAAGCATGGGTTCTCCATGCATTCCATGGGAATTCATTGTATGGTGGGTGAAAGCACTTTACGGTGACCCCCTTTATGTAGTCACATTGTACTTTTTTTTGGGTGGTCATTTTTGAACCTAAACCATGTAAAAACTACAAAAACATTTCACAATGTTTTTGCATATTATGGTAAAGCATAACCCAAAAAAGATAATAGAAAAAAAAGTAGTCATTTTCTCTTTATATTATGGTGGCTTGGAGTATATTTTGCATTAAAAGAATACATGTCACAACATATTAGAAAATGCAAATATACTCCAAAAATGATTGAAATTATTTTTTAACTTTCTTGAAATTTATAGTAGTTATTTCAAATGTCATTTCACATAATTTAAACCAAATTTGTGAACCATTTGAAAAGTTTGATGATTTTCATGTCATAAATGGGGTTTTTTAACAGTCTTGATCATAATTATGCGGTAAATTGACATTTTCACAAATAATCACTCACAAATGGAATGTGACAAGTGTTTTGTAGTGGGCAAGTGTTTTTAGATTTTGAAGAAACATTATTTGTATTATTAATGAAATTAAATAAGTAGTTTGAAATGTCAAAATGAGTTTTGTTATACTATGTACATAGAAATATACCCATGGCTCCTTTCCTTTACATTATTATTATTATTTTTTAAATAATTTTAAATAACATTATTTTTATCCAAAAAAAAAAAAAAAAAACAAAAAAAACAAAATAAAAAATAAAAATAAAAAGGAAAAAATTTTGAAAAAATAAAAAAAAAATACTTTAAGAAATTGTTTGAAAAGTTCAAAA